>VMHT01032631.1_pt1 | contig 14738 bp, 20 predicted proteins | sample 4693611 | NCBI WGS metagenome assembly VMHT01 (sample SAMN12280063, study PRJNA550983) | marine metagenome | isolation source: seawater sampled from same location over 5 years 0.02-0.2 micron viral filtrate | place: USA: collected off the coast of southern California halfway between the port... ... | reverse complement strand
GACCTATAAGGCGGAGAGAAAAATATGAAAATAACTGTACCAAAAATATTGGATTTAAAAAACAGTCGTCAGATAAGTATGATGACGGCATATGATTTTCCCACAGCTAATGCTGTATCAGAGGCTGGAATAGACATAATCTTAGTAGGTGACTCTTTAGCGCAAGTTGTACTTGGTCATGATGATACTCTTTCAATAACTATGGATGAAATGCTACACCATGTAAAAGCTGTTACAAGAGCCCAGCCAGATTCCCTAGTAGTCGCAGATATGCCCTACATGAGTTATCACAATACTATCGAAGAGGCTGTACGTAATGCAGCTAGGTTTATTCAGGAAGCTGGTGCTGATGCAGTTAAATTAGAGGGAGGCCAAAAAAGAAAAAATGTTATAGAAGCAATAATAAATGCTGAAATACCTGTGATGGGACATTTAGGACTTACCCCCCAGTCAAAAAATGTCATGGGCGGCTATAAAGTCCAAGGAAAAACTTTAGATATGGCAACTCAACTATTAGAAGAAGCAGTTCTGCTAGATTCGATTGGGTGCTTCGGTATTGTTCTAGAAGGAGTACCTTCAGTTGTTGCAGAAGTCATTACTGAGAAAATTACAATTCCAACTATAGGAATTGGTGCTGGTGTAGATGTAAGTGGACAAGTATTAGTATTTAATGACCTCATTGGAATGAAATCAAAAGAGTATATAGATGCAAAATTCGTAAAAAGGTATTCAGATCAGTATGACGAAGTTGTAAAAAGTCTAAAACAGTACAAAGCCGATGTAGAAAATAAGACGTTTCCTTCAGAGGAACACTCATATGGTGCTGGTAAATTAACATCTGAAAACATAAAAGAGTGGAAAAAAGAAATTAAAAAAATTCTGTCATAACTAATTCCTACTATTAAATTAATAAGTACCTGCTTCATAAGAAGCCACGTACAAGTGTCCATAGGAGAAAAATGAATAAATACGACCTAGTCTCAATAGTGAGACCAACAGCAGACGAATCAGTCGTCGAATCAATCCACAAATCAATCACAGATGTGATTTCAAATGGTGGAGGTAATGTATCAGAACAAGGAGTATGGCAAAGAAGGAAATTTGCATACGAAATTGATACATTTAAAGAAGGAATTTACACAATAACAAGTTTTGAAAGCCCTTCAAATGTGCCAGCAGAGTTAGATAGAGTGCTAAAAATATCTGATGATGTGATTAGACACAAAGTGTTAAAGATGGAAAGCTAGGAGTAGATAAAGATGGTAGATAACACAGTAACAATAGTTGGAAATTTAACAGCAGACCCAGAGGTAAGAGTAACTGATGGTGGTGCAACATTAGCTGAAATAAGGATTGCACAAAATAAGCGAAAAAGAAATTCTGATGGATCTTGGGAAGAAGGAGATGCTATGTTCTTCCAAGGTACTGTTTGGAATGACATGGCAGAAAACGCAGCAGCCTCATTACAAAAAGGAATGAGAGTTATTGTCGTAGGAAGATTAAATTATAGATCTTGGGAAACACAAGATGGTCAAAATAGATCAGTGGTGGATATCTCAATTGATGAAGTAGCACCAAGTCTGAGGTGGGCAAAAGCAAATATTGAAAGGTCTTCAGGTGGGATGTCATCATCACCTCAACCAGTAGCAAGAGAAAATTACGAAGAAGACGAAGCACCGTTTTAAGGAGATTTAATAATGGCAAATACTAAAAGAAATTCAGGAAGAAGAGCTTCAAAATATGAAGCACCTAAGCAGAGAAGAATAACAAAAAAACAAATTGAAAATGCGACTTATAAAGATGTAAAGCTTTTGGAAAAATTCATCTCCGACAGAGGAAAGATTAGATCTAGCTTAATTACTGGAATCACTAAACAAGAACAAGCTAAAGTGGCTCGACTAATAAAAGTTGCTAGAGAGCTAGCTCTATTACCTTATGTTACAACAAGCTCCTATAAGCAAAGCTACGGTAATAGAAGATGAAATTAATTCTTAACTCAGACGTCAATTCACTTGGTCGTAAAGGAGATATTGTTAACGTAGCAAAAGGATATGCTAGAAACTATTTGCTTCCAAAAAAATTAGCAATCATGGCAACTACTAGTAATTTAGAACTGGCTGAGAAGATTCAAGAAAAACGACAATTACAAACACAGGCAAATAGTGAGTTGGCAGATTCAATAACAACTGCATTAGCAGATGCTCATATTGTAATTTCTCAAAACTCAACAGATGAGGGAACGCTCTATGCTGCAATTAGTAATGAACAGATTGTTGAGGCAATTGAAACTTTTTCAGGTTATAAACTTGAAGAGAGCCAAATTGATACGAAAGACCAGGTTAAAGAAATAGGATTACATACAGTAACTGTTGTATTAGGTCCTGATACACAGTTTGACACAACACTTGAAGTAGTTCCTGAAACAAAGTAATGGTTGGTCCAGAGGCAATTTCATCAAGAGACAATCAGTCTTTAGGTAAGGTTCCCCCCCATAGTTTAGAAGCAGAAGAAGCATTATTGGGAAGCGCTCTACTTTCAAGAGATGCTGTATCGAGGTTAATGGAAGAAGTCAGGCCAGCTGATTTCTATAGCCCATCAAACCAAACAGTTTATGAGGCAATGAAAGGACTATTTGATACAGGTAAGCCAATTGATACAGTAACCGTATCAGAGTTAATTTTTAAAGACTCTAAAAACTCCACTTCAATAAATGCTTCATATATTGCAAGGCTCGTTGATAATGTCCCAAGTTCTGCAAACTTTGAAAGATATATCGAGATTGTTTTGGAACATTCTCATAGAAGAAAATTATTAAAGGCTAGTGGAAGAATAGAACTTTTAGCAATGGCTATGGATAAAGAAATTCATAGTGTGCTTGATGAAGCTGAGCAAACAATATTTACAGCTTCTGACGATGCTATCGGAGATGGGTTGGTCGGTGTTACAGATGTTTTAGAAGGTGCAATTGAAAGAATTGAAGAAATAGAAAATAGAGGAACTGGCTTATCAGGTCTACCTACCTACTTTACAGATTTAGACAATTACCTATCAGGACTACAAGAGGGAAACCTAGCTGTTATTGCCTCTAGACCCAGCATGGGTAAATCTTCGCTTGCTTTGAACATAGGAACTAACGTAGCAAAAGAAGGTAAAGTTGTAGCGTTCTTCTCGCTTGAAATGACAAAAGAAGAACTTGTTCAGAGAGTTCTTTTTTCAGAAGCAAAAGTAACTTCAGGTGATGCTAGAAAAGGACAACTAGGTCCTGAGAAATGGTCAAGAGTAGTTGAAGCAGCTTCTAAAGTGAACAACCTACCGTTATATTTTGATGATGCTCCTGTTATCACCGTTACTGATATTAGAGCAAAGTCAAGACGTCTTAAATCTGCAAAAAATTTAGATTTGATTATTGTTGACTATCTTCAGTTGATGCAGAGCTCTTCTGGAGATAATAGACAACAAGAAATTGCCGAAATAAGCAGAAACTTAAAAAACTTAGCTCGAGAATTAAAAGTCCCAATTCTTGCACTTTCTCAGTTAAACAGAGCTGCTGAAGCAAGAGAGGACAAGAGGCCACGCCTTGGTGATCTTCGTGAATCAGGTGCAATTGAGCAGGACGCTGATATTGTGATGATGCTTTATAGAGATGATTATTACAACCCAGGGACAGATGTACCTGGTGTTGCAGAAGTAAATATAGTTAAAAACAGATCTGGTATGACAGGAAAAGTAGAACTCTTCTTTAGTAAAGAGTTCACACAATTTAGTAATTACTCAAGACAAGAACAACAGTAAGTTTGAATTCTAAACTTAGGGCTTACTTTTTAATTAGCTTATTAGCAATTTCATGGGGAACTATTCCACTTATAATCAGAACTTCAGACGTTAGCTCCCTATCTTTAGTTGGCATTAGAACTTTCCTTGGAACTATATTTTTATTCTTTTTTGTAATTACAAGAGGTGGGATAAAAAAAGAATTGGTACGTTCAGGTTTTATTCTAGGCCCACTGCTAGCTATTCATTGGTCGACAATGTTTAAGTCAATTGAACTCAATACAGTTGCTGTGGGCATTGGTCTGGTTTTCTCTTATCCTATTTTCATTATTTTATTTGAAATATTTAGAGGTCAAAATGTAAAGAGACATCAAGTACTAATTATTCTGACTGGATTCCTTGGGCTTTTTCTCCTCCTAGACTTATCAACCATATCTTCAATGGTTGGAGTACTTTATGGGATTATCAGTGCAGTAACACTTGCAATTCTAATAATCTATGGTTCCGAAAAATCAAAAGAATTTGGTGGTCTGAATGTTGCATTCATCCAGGTATTGTTTGCCGGAGCTTGTTTAACACCCTTTACCATTACTGGGTTTTCTTGGATGGTTGACAATTTAGCAGTCAGCATATTTCTAGGCTTTTTCCTAACCGGAGTTGGACTTGCAACCTATTGGTATGTTGTAAAAATCATCACACCATTGTCTATTGGAACGATTACATACCTAGAACCAGTAACAGGTGTAATTATTGGAGCAGCAATACTTAATGAAAACTTACAGAATATTCAATATATTGGTTTTCTTTTAGTTATTTGCGCTGGGGTCGTACAGGTTTATTTAGATTCCAAATATACTTCTGGCTCAAGTGCCTGATATTTGTCGTAGTATGCTTCATTTTCAAGCATAAATTTATTTAGATTCCACTCAGCATATTTTTCAAAATAAGATTTAATCATCCCAATGTTAGATTTAGCTGGAGTGCATAGTCTGATGTATTCTTCTCGATTAAGGTGTTTAACAATTTGCCCTTGATTATTAATTTTTTTAATAGCATTTGTAACATTATTTTTAGTTACCTTGTAGTCAGAAGATAACAAGTTGCTAAGAACAACTGAAAGTTTAGGTTCATCCGGTGCAGTACTATCTAAGATAATGCATTCTGTTTCATCCACATAATCTAGAAATTGAGGGTTATCAATTTCGTTTATTTTTTCAAAAGTTAAATTACCATTAATTTCATTTAAATTAAACAAAGTAATAGAACTATTAACTTCAAGCACTAAAATCTGCATATAATTTAAAATAATAATATTTTTGAGTAATCAGAAATTTTAAAAAGAAATTTTTTAAACAAGGTTGATGTAAATATGACAAGTGTTAAAGGTCTAGGAGCTTCAATAGGAATAGCTATAGGTAATTCATATATATATGAAAATGAAATAAATTTTGAAAGTCCTAGGAGTATTTCTTATCAGGTAGCTAAATCTAATTTGATTGAAAGGTTTAAGAAACAAATTGAATCTTTTAAATCTAAAGATAGGATTGATGAGGCCGAAGTGCTTGATGCATATATCTTGATTCTTGAAGATCCTGAAATCACAAATCAGTTTGATGAGAATTCTGACATTTCAACTGAAAAAGTATTTGAAGTCTTTTCATCTACAGCATCAATCTTTGACTCTATGGAGGATGATTATTTTAAGCAAAGATCAGAAGATATTATTTCAGTTGGAAAGCATCTTATTTTTGCAATGCAGGATAAGGACACCTCTACAATATTTGCGGAAAACACTGTTCTAATCGCTAATGATTTGACCCCTGCAGATACATCATCCATGGACTTAAATAAAGTCTCAGGCATTATTTTAAAAGAAGGTGGTTTCACCTCCCATGCCGTAATAGTTGCGAAAAACTTAGGAATCCCTTGTGTGATAGGTCTTAAAGAGTCTGTAAATGATGTATTGCCGGGAACTGAAATCGCAATAGACGGAGACAGTGGAGAGGTGATCATCTCTCCTTCAAAAGAAATTATTGCAGACCTTAAAAGAAAATCAGAAAATATTAATTTAGTAATTAGCAACTTTACAAAAGATAAATATGAGAACTTAGGTGTTGATTTCAGAATCAATGTGGGCTCTTCGGAAGAAATAAACAATTTTGAACATTTATTCTTAGATTCAATAGGTTTATTTAGATCTGAGTTTATTTATTTAGATAGGCAAAGCTCACCAACACTTGAAGACCAAAAAAAAGTATTATCTGAACTTTCAGAAAAATTTAAAGGCACAATTGTATATAGAACTCTTGATATTGGTGGAGATAAACAAGTAAAATATTTAGATTTGCCAATTGAAGAAAATCCATTTTTAGGAGTTAGGGGTGTAAGGCTATCACTTGATAATAAGGATATCTTCTATTCACAAGTTAGATCAATTTTGGAATCAGACTGTATTGACAGAGTTAAAGTTATGTTTCCTATGGTGTCTACAATTGAAGATTTTTTAGATGCTAAAAATTATGTAAATGAAATTGCTAAAGAACTAGATTTAAAAACTCCGCCTTTAGGAATAATGGTTGAAACACCATCATCTGCGTTAATGTCAGATCAGTTTTCGGAAGTTGTAGATTTCATTTCAATTGGCACAAATGATTTAACACAGTACATAATGGCTGCTGATAGAGGGAACGGTAATCTTAGTAAATATCAAAACCCGCTCCACCCAGCTGTACTCCGAGCAATTTCAGATGTAATAAATAATTGCAGAAAAAACAAAATTGAAGTTTCTGTCTGTGGTGAAATGGCATCAAATCCTATTTCAGCTTTGGCGCTGTATGTTTTAGGCTTAAGGACATTTAGCATGTCACCATCTGCAGCACCTTTTGTTTTTGAAATTCTAGAAGAAAATTTTGAGAACATTCCTGAAAAATTTGAAGAAAAAATTCTATCTGCTTCTAACGCTGAAGAAGTAACACTTTTAATCAAGGAAAACATACTTTGAAGGTTCATGCAATTTTATTAGCTGGTGGGTCTAGTGATAGATTCAACAACGAAGAAAATAAAGTTTATTTTCCTATTGGGGGCAAGCCAGCTCTTTCATGGGCTTTAGAAACTCTAGATCAGTCTGAGAAAGTCGATTCAATATTATTAGTTGTTCGGGATGAAGATTGGGACAAAACAAACAATGTTATTGAACTAACAAATCCAAAGAAACTAATAGGGGTTGCAGTTGGGGGAGACACCAGACACCAAAGCGAATACCAAGGTTTAGATAACTTAAAAGAAAGAGAAGATGTCGATGAAGAGGATTTAATATTAATACATGATGGAGCAAGGCCACTCCTTCCTATATATTTGTTAGATGAACTAATTGATGTAGCAAATAAATATGGAGCATCTGCACCAGGGTTTAATTCAGAAAATCTTATGAAAAAAGATAATTCGAGCAATGACACAAAACAAGAAACTATTGTTGAAATACAAACACCTCAGATATTTCCAGCTTCAGAGTTATGGAAATCTTATGAACTTGCAAAGCTAGACAATTGGCAAGCTGTAGATACTACAGAGTGTGTATCCAAGTATTCAGAGCTTGAGGCAGTTGTAATACCAGGAGATCCAAGAAATATGAAAGTAACTTTCATCGAAGATATTTTCAAACTAGAAACTATGATTTAATTTGTTAATAAATATTAACAAATTAATAAATCTGTCAATTAATTTAGCGAGAATTTACTAAAACACACAATAAGCTTCTCTTTTAATAAGTAACATTAGATTAATCATTTAGTTGGGGGATAGTAATGGTGCTAGATTCACCTTATGCTATTGGCATAATATTTGTAACTCTTGCCTTGATGTGGGTATTGCAAATGTATCTAGCAAAAAAACAAGCTACTAGCTTTCTTAATGCAGTTAACAGTATTAAGGGCGAAAATCTTGAAGTTGCTATTGGTGTTAACCAGCCTAAATGGGGAAGAAAAAAAATCTATATAGCAATTTCAGCTAATGCAGAATCAATTATTGTTGATGGCCTAACCCTAGAAGGTGTTACTACTTTTGCAAAAAGTAAAAAACTTACATTATTCAATGGTAAGAGTTTGCATGAAATTGTTACTTCGGATAATAATGAACCTATCTGGGAAGCTGCCTCAATGGCGGCTGATACTTTGATAAAAAGAATTCAAAGTAAAGAAGATAGCAGTTCAATAAGTTAGCAAAAGAAGGGGGAGAAATGGATGCTTTGGTAAATGGCGCAGAAGCCTTTATACAAGTGTTTAGAACCGCTGCTGACGTATTTGTAGGATTCACAACTGGAATTATTCCAATTGTGGTAGTGTTCTTGACCGCAGTAAATGCTTTGGTCAAGTTTATTGGTGAAGAAAGAGTAGAGGGGTTTGCAAAATGGGCTTCTCAAGAAGGATGGGCATACATGCCTGTAAGATATACTCTTCTACCGTTTGTTGCTGTGTTTATGTTAACTAACCCAGTTTGTTATACATTCGGTACATTTTTGCCAGAAAAGCACAAACCGGCATTTTATGATTCAGCAGTCAGCTTTGTACATCCAATTACGGGAATATTTCCACACGCAAATGGTGGAGAGTTATTCGTTTGGCTAGGCATTGCTGCAGGTGTAGAGATTGTTGCACCTGACATGGTTACTGCTTTAGCAGTTCGTTACCTACTTGCTGGTCTTGTAGTTATTTTGATTAGAGGTATTGTCACTGACATTATTTATAACATTATGGCAGCAAGAAAGGCGGGTGTCGAATAATGCAAGCATTAATAGAAAAAATTGGTAGGTCAGTTGGTGGCGTGGTTGGAACACTGTTTCAAGCAGGTCGTGATGCAGTTGATCTATGTCTTAAGACAATTATTCCTTTTATGGCATTCGTAACATTCGTCATTGGTTTGATTTTAGAAACCGGTGTCGGTGATGCTATTGCAAATGGAATTAAAGGTTTTTCTAGCAGTTTGGGTGGACTGATGATAGTTTGTATCATCTGTGCGATTCCAGTCTTGTCACCATTATTGGGACCAGGTGCTGTTATTGCCCAAATTGTCGGTGTTTTAATTGGTACAGAAATTGGTCGTGGAAACATTGATGTTTCAATGGCACTTCCAGCATTGTTTGCAATCAACCCACAAGTTGGTTGTGACTTTGTTCCTGTAGGATTAGCACTAGGTGAAGCTGAACCTGAGACAGTTACGATTGGTGTTCCAGCAGTTCTGACAAGCAGAATGATTACTGGACCAATCTCAGTAGTTGTTGGTTATTTGTTTGCATTAGGGTTGTAAAGATTTAATTTAACAATTGTTAAGAATGTAACGCTCTGTGTAAAATCAGAGCGTTACAAATTTTAAGGAGAATAAATGGCAGAATATAAAAAAGTTAAAGTAGAAGCAGGTAGAAGCGGCTGGGGCGGTCCTTTAGAAATCCAACCAACAGATGAAAGAAAATATATTGTTTGCATTACGGGTGGAGGTATACACCCAGTAGCACAAAAAATTGCTGACCTAACAGGTGCAGAGGCATTTGATGGTTTTAAATCATCACCAGAAGGAAGTTTTAAAGCAATGGCATGCGCAGTTATTGACTGCGGTGGAACAGCACGAATTGGAGTTTATCCAATGAAAGGCGTTCCTACAATTGATATACATGACACTACACCTGCAGGCCCTCTCGCACAGTTTATTAAGGAAGAAAACTTTGTTTCAGGCGTATCTGAGGATCAAGTAACAGAAGCTTAATGCAAATCTATTCTTCTGAAATAGTCCGAATAGGTGATCAGGCAAGTTTATTTTTAGATGAAGGAATAGTTGTCTTTTTTGGTGATAACGCGCCAGAAGAGCTACAAGATTTTGCAGTAATTCATAAACTTAATGAGATTTCGGAAGAGATTATTGTTGGATCTAAAATTCTTTTATCAGATGCCAATTTAGAAGTAACTGCTGTTGGACCTGTTGCTAATGAAAATTTTAAAAATCTTGGCCATTTGGTTTTAAAGCTTGATAGCGCAACGGAAGCAGCTTTACCTGGGGATGTAAGTTGCAAGTATGATAAAAAACCAGTTATTGAAATTGGAGATAGGTTAGAAATTACCCAATGAACTATACAGAAGAGTTAATTAAAAGAGAAAAAGAATTAGGAAGACCAGTTAGGGTAGGCTTGGCTGGTGCTGGACAGATGGGTTCAGGCCTAGCAGCACAAATTGGCAGAATACCTGGAATGAGTCTTGTAGCTTGTGCAGATATTGATATTAAGAGAGCAGAAAATGCACTTTCATTAGCAGGAGTTGAAATAATTAAAAGCAATAGTGAAGCAGCAGAATCTATTCAAAATGGGAATGGAGGTGTCGTAGATAACGCATCAGCACTTGCAGAGCTTCCAGTAGATATTGTTTTTGAGGCAACAGGGGTTCCTTGGGTTGGCGCAGAAGTTGCAAATGCTTGTATTGACGCAAAAAAACATATACTCATGTTAAATGTCGAAACAGATGTAACTATTGGTATGTATTTTGCAAATAAAGCACGTGAAAATGGAGTAGTTTACAGTGTTGCAAATGGAGATGAACCTGTAGCATGCAAAGAACTTTATGATTTTTCTACAGATCTTGGGTTTGAAGTTGTTTGTGTGGGTAAAGGAAAGAACAATCCACTTGATCAAACTGCTAACCCAGATTCATGTCTAGAAAAGGCAACTAAGAAAAAAATGAATCCAAAAATGCTGGCTAGTTTTGAAGATGGTTCTAAGACAATGATAGAAATGGCCGCTCTTGCAAATGCAATAAACTTACCACCTGATAAAGCAGGGATGAATGGACCCGTCAGTGAAGTTAGTGATTTAAATAAAATACTCATACCTCAAGAAGATGGTGGTGTACTTAGTAGTTTAGGACGAGTGGATTATGCTTTTGGACCAGCTCCAGGTGTGTTTGCTATTGTAAAATCTGAAAACTCTACGGTTATTGAAGAAATGGAATACCTCTCTATGGGTGAAGGTCCCTACTACACTTTTTACAGACCATATCACCTAGCTTCTATAGAGGCACCAAGAAGTATTGGCATGGCAATCATTAACCAAGAACCGGGACTACAACCTACGACATGGATAGCTGAAGTAGTAGGACATGCAAAAAAAGATTTAAGTAAAGGTGAAGTTGTAGATGGGATTGGTGGATTTAATTCATACGGCGTAACCTATCCAGTTAGTGAAGCTGAGAATTTAGTTCCACTAGGTCTTCTTGAGGGTGCGGAAGTAGTAAACGATATAAAACAAGGTGACCCAATTACCTTTGATGATGTCAACCTTCCAGAAAATTTAATTAACAATTTACGAAAATTACAAGACAATAGTTAAATAGAAATTAATGTCAGTAACCAAAGATACTCAATTAGAACTTCATCGAATGATGATGCTAATAAGATTGTTTGAAGAAGCATTAGAGGAAATGTTTTCTCGAGGCCTTCTGCATGGAACAATGCATCTCTCCATAGGACAAGAAGCAACAGCAGCTGGTGCATGTCTTGCATTAGATAAAAAAGACTTAATAACTTCAACCCATAGAGGACATGGCCACTGTTTAGGCAAGGGTGCGGATCCATATAAAATGTTTGCTGAGCTTTTAGGACGTGAAGACGGATATTGTAGAGGTCGTGGAGGCTCCATGCACATTGCCGATTTATCAAACGGAAATCTAGGTGCCAATGGTATAGTTGCAGGAAGTTTAACCATATCTGTTGGAGCCGCTCTTTCATTTCAGTTACAAAAGAAAGAAAATATAGTTTTGTGTTTCTTTGGTGACGGAGCTGTAAATGAGGGATCATTTCATGAAGCACTTAATTTAGCTTCATTGTGGAACCTTCCTGTACTTTTTTTATGTGAGAATAATCAATACGGAATGTCTATGGCTTCAGAAAAAGCAGTTGCCGGTGAGTCAATCACATCAAGAGGAAACTCATACGGTATTGAAAGTATTCAAATTGATGGTAATGATGTCGAGGCCGTTTATGAAAGTGTATCCACTTGTAAAGATGAAATATTAAGTAATAATAGACCAAAATTTATTGAAGCCGTTACATATCGGTACAGGGGACACTCAAAGTCTGATCGTAATTTATATAGGACAAGTGAGGAAATAAATTTCTGGAAGGATGAAAAAGATCCGATTAAAAGATATATTGGAAAGCTTCTTGAGCAAGGCATTACAGAAGTAGATTTAAAAGAAATTGATGAAGATGTAAAAAATACAATAAGAACTTCAGTAAAGAAATCTTTAGACTCTCCACTAAGTCCCATAACTAATCTTGAGGAGGACTCTTATGCCTGAGCTATCTGTTGGACAGGCAATCAATAATGCACTTTCACTAATTCTTAAAGAACATCCCAATGCTTTCATAGCTGGTGAAGATATAGGTATCTATGGTGGTGCATTTGGAGTAACTGATGGATTATTAGAAACTTTTGGTGAAGAAAGAATAAAAGATACCCCTATTGCTGAAGATGTAATAGCTGGTTTAGCAGTAGGCGCTGCTATGACAGACTCCAAACCTATTGTAGAGATGCAATTCAGTGATTTTATAGTAAATGCGATGGATCCAATTGTTAATCAAGCAGCAAAACTTCATTTTATGTATGGGGGAGCAGTCAATGTACCTATTGTTGTTAGGGGTGCAAGTGGTGCTGGAACAGGAGCTGCTGCACAACATAGTCAGTCTTTAGAGTCTTGGTTTTGCCACGTTCCAGGTTTAAAAGTTGTTACACCGTCAAATCCACAAAATGCATATGATTTACTTTTGCATTCTTTTGTTGATCCAAACCCCGTAATATTTATGGAACATAAGTTAATTTATAAAATTAAAGACAATGTAGTTTTAAATAAAATACCTAGTAGTTCCGAATTGCTTGGTAAAGCAAATATTGTATCTGAAGGAAATGATATTACTGTAGTCTCCTATTCACATATGGTGAATGTTGTAAAAGATGTAATCTCCTCTAATGAGCTATCTGAAATTTCCATAGAATTGATTGATCTTCAAACTCTCTCACCTTTAGATATGGGAACCATCACAACTTCAGTTTTTAAAACAAAAAAATTACTTGTTTGCCAAGAAGCTCCAGCAAACAGTTCAGTTGGAAGCACTGTAATTTCTAATGTAGTACAGAGCGATGTCTTCTCTAGTCTCTCTAGTGCTCCCAAGTTAGTTTCGGGACTTCATTCCCCAATGCCCTCTGCAAAACATTTAGAAACAACTGTTATCCCACAAAAAGAAGATATTATGCAAGCAATCAAAGATATGGTATAAACTAATATGGCCAAAGAAAACATCTTATTACCAGCTATGTCCGATCAAATGTCAGATGCAGAGATACTATCTTGGAAGGTTTCTGTAGGTGATAAAGTCAACAAAGGAGATGTCGTTTGTGAAATATCAACAGATAAAGTAGACATGGATCTTGAATCTCCTTATTCTGGTGAGATTACAAACCTAATTGCTACCGAAGGAGATATGGTTAATGTTGGAGAGCCTGTAGCCGAGATAGAAACAGAGGAAGATAGTTTGTTAGGATCAATTTTTGATTAGTTACTAACATGAATTATTTTTCTCAATAGTAATAACTTCTTTATCTTCTTCTTTTTTCAACACTCCCGTAATATAAATGCACTCGTCATCAAACGCTATGTTTTCATTTATTGATAATTGACATTCAATTATCAAATTTTCATATTCTGTTTTATAAAAATTTATACAGTCGTTAATCTTTTTTTCAACATTATTTTTATTCATTTGAAAGAGAAAAATTTTTACTTTATCGTCACTTATCTCTATATTTTCAGGGTCTATATAAAAATTTTCTTCATAAAGACCATCTAAAGTACTACTAGTTTCAGTTGTTAAAAAACCTGATGCACTACTTGAGATAATTGCTAAAAAGCCAATTCCAACAGCAAGATATAGTAAATTTTTCATAATTTTTTGTTTTTTAGTGTCTTAAGTTTATCAAATGGTTACATTAAATGAATTAATTTTTACTATATCTACCTGAAACCTCTCAAATATTTTCTTATAATTAGAATGATTATTTTAAAATAATTAAATACGTATAAAAATAAACAATCGATTAGGGGGATTGTAAATATGAAAGAATCCATACAACGCGTTGGCGGTGCTATGTCAGGAATGGTTATTCCTAACATTGGTGCTTTTATCGCTTGGGGTTTAATTACAGCACTATATATTGGAACAGGTTGGCTACCAAATGAAGAATTGGTAAGCATGGTTGATCCAATGATTTTATACCTTCTTCCACTTCTGTTAGGTTATACAGGTGGAAAAATGGTACATGGTCACAGAGGTGGTGTAATTGGAGCTATTGTTACAACTGCAGTTATTGCAGCAACTTCTTCTCCACAATTCTTAGGTGCTATGGTCATGGGACCAGCAGCAGCTTGGGTTATGAAGCAAGTTGATGACAGGCTACAAGATAGTGTTCCAGAGGGATTTGAGATGTTATATGATAACTTCTCTCTTGGTATTCTAGGTTGGGGCTTAGCAGTCGTAGCGTATAATGTAATCAGTCCAGTACTTGAAGCAATAACAAATGCTTTAGGTGATGGCGCAGCTTGGTTAGTAGACAGCGGTCTAGTGCCATTAGCTGACATTCCAATTGAAGTTGCGAAGGTATTGTTCTTGAACAATGCTGTAAACCAAGGTGTGTTAACACCTCTTGGAGCAGCTGAGTCTGCAGAAGCAGGTCAATCAATTTATTTCCTTTTGGAGACTAATCCAGGTCCTGGTTTAGGTCTACTTTTGGCTTATTGGTTTGCCGGTACTGGTATGTGGAAAGAATCCGCACCAGGCTCAATCATTATTCACTTCTTTGGAGGAATACATGAAATTTATTTCCCATATGTCCTTGGTCATCCAATTATGATCATCGCAATGTGGGCTGGAGGAATCTC
>VMHT01082742.1_pt1 | contig 14743 bp, 15 predicted proteins | sample 4693611 | NCBI WGS metagenome assembly VMHT01 (sample SAMN12280063, study PRJNA550983) | marine metagenome | isolation source: seawater sampled from same location over 5 years 0.02-0.2 micron viral filtrate | place: USA: collected off the coast of southern California halfway between the port... ... | reverse complement strand
GGTAGGCAGGGACTACGCAGCGCCGCTCCAGCTCAGGATGTACGTGCAGCCGCGCGCTGGACTTGAGCGCGTCGAGTACCAGGGGCTGCCGACGTACTACGCGCCACGCAACGTGCATGGCACCGCTGGGCTACCTCGGATTGATGCAATGGCACTTGGCTCCCACCTTGCGCCCGCGGTGGCAGGTACCGCCGTGCCGACCCCGCCGGTATTTGAGACGCCAAGCCCGACACCATCTCGTCATATTGACAAGCCCAACATCATGTGCACGGCGCAGGAGCATTGCTGCTTTGCGCCACAACCGGATCACAAGACCAGCCCTGCCTGGCACGCGGAGGAGCATGTACTGGAAATTGCAGTAGACACAGAGCACATGGCAGGCACAGGACCGGAGTGCATGGCGCTGTGCGCCCGGTTCTTGCTGTGCCGCGTCGCCGAGTGGACAGACGGGGTGTGCCACATGTGGTCGCTGCCTATCAAGCTAGCACACCTGCAACACAACGAAACATTCTGGGTGACGCCCCCCGAAACCAACTGTGTGCCATCTGCCTCGATCATGACAGAGGGTGTCAGGTCGTCGCGAGACGCGACCGTCTACGTCAAGCAAGACTGCTGCCTGCGCCACATGCTTCACTAATATATGCAACTGGCGAATGCCCTACCCCTATAACCATGTACCGTGCCCGACGGCACACTGCTCGCGCAACCGGCTCCGGCACATCCGGCATGACCACCACCGTGTCGTACTCGCCCGCGCGCACCGTGCCGGGAGACACGACCATGTGCTGGTACAGGTGAGTGCGGCTGGCCATGCGGCGGCCGCCGTCGACGGATACCGAAAGCGCGTTCATGGGTGTTTCGTGCACCTGCGTGTACTTGCCATGGCGGTCCATGGCCCCGTCCCCTTTGACCATGCCGTCCGGTCGAATGTGCGCGTACAGCCTGTCGCGCGTCACGTGCGAGCCACATAACACCACAGCCCGCCCAAGCAGGTTAGGCAGGCATGCGGTCACGGTGCGCGAAAAGCGCAGCTGCGGTGCAACGCGCACGCCCTGGGGCACTGCCGCCTTGGCCAGCTCCGCGGCGAATAGTGCACAGGCCTTGGGTCGCAGTGCGAGCGGATCGCCCTGGACAATCAGGTTCGGCATGCGGCAGGCAGATGCGAACCACTCGTTGGGGGCGCGGTGCGCGTCGAGCAGCACGGCTGGCTTGTCGGTGTACGCATACGACTGCAGCACGGGGGTACGCTGCATGCCCGACGCCGCGAGGGCAATGTCATGATCCACGCAGAAGTAAATGGTTCCGGGCGCCGGGTGGCCTTCTGGCAGCGGACCTCGGCACACGCGCATCGCTAGCCGGGCACAAATGCAAACCGGTGACGTCCCCAACACACTGATATCCAACGCATGCTGGCCTGTGTTGGTGATACTGACCACCGTGTCAACCATGCGCGTCCGGAACAGCTTGTGCACCAAGCGCCCGCGCCTGCGCACCCAGTACGCCGTCGAGATGCAGCAGGTCGTCTTTTCCAGCGCACTCGCCTTTGCCAGCATCGTGCTCTGGGCGTCTGCGTTGCACCTGGACATGATGCAGCTGCTGACCATTGACATGCTGGTCGGCCACATCCTGGAGCGCTGGCTGCTGCGCGTCATGCGTAGCGTAGACCCACAAACCTACCACCCGGGCGCGCCCATCGGCCGAATCGCCATCAACCAGCGCCTGCGCTACTCTCTGCTGGTGTGCACGCTCGTGCGGGGCTACTGCGCGGCCATCACCGCAGCGATCAAGGAGGACGACAACTTCGTATACCAGGTCCAGCCAGAATGGTACTACGTCATCATGCCACTCGTGTACGCCGTGTTTCGCACATGCCTCATCGACGTGCAAATGTACGATCAAAGCATCCTGCACGTCGAAACGCACGACTGCCACACCGTGCCGTGCGGGGAAGAGGACTTTGCCATATCCGGTGGGTCCGACGAGGAGGCCGCCACTAACACTACAGCAGAGTGAATGGGCGATTCTACCCAACGTCCGTGCCAGCTGCCGTCCATCCAAATCGACACGTGGGGCGTCTCGCATCGGCCGACTGCGTGTACCGACAACACGTTGCGGTGCCTGGCAGAGGAGGTGTGCGCCGACACGGAACTACTGCTGCTGTCGCTGCTGCAGTGCACCCGGGCCGTCACGGTGTCGGAACTCGTCGAGTCGGTAGGTGTGATGGATGCGCCGCTGCAGGCCGTCGTACGCGGGGGGCAGGTGTACATGCACGCCACGTGGCGCGTACGGTACAGAGACATGAGCGAGCGCATCCAGGCACTGGTGCGGCAGGTGCCAGACGGTACATGTGTCAACAAACACTTTATATTACACTACACGCCCAAGGCGGTACACGATCTACTGCTCACACTAGCAGGGCCTGCCCGCTCGGCGGGGATACAAGCCCTGCTTCCGGCTCCTCCAGCTCCTCCGGCTCCTGCAGATCCAGTGCGACGCCCTCGTCCGCTTCCTCGTCGGCCGCCGTCTCCGGGGCAACGTACCGCCCATCTCGAGGCATCACAAAGCGCAGGTCAGCGGACGTAATTGTATCGCGATTCGAGTAATGCGCCAGGCGCGCGGCCTCTCTGAACATCTCGGTCAGGTGCTCTTCTGCGGCACACTGCAGTGCCCGCATGCCGGATCCGCGCACGTTTACCGCCTCGTCGCTGTACTCCGCCATCACCTCGCGCACAAGGCGGCCAAACGAAACTCGGGGCAGCACGGGCTCCGTTGACAGTTGCTGCCGGAAGATAGCGCGGATCACCTTCACACGGCGGCGCCGGCGGCGCCTGGACTTCGCGGATGTCGAGTTGAAGCTTGGCATACTTACTGGATTGTGCAGCCTACGGTGTCCTTGGAGCAGCACACGCTCGCATTCAGCACCGCGAGCGAATCTATGAGCTCGTGCAAGGTCGTGGAATCCGCCGTCGCAAATCGCACACTGTTTCCCGTCAACACGGCAGACACGGCATTGATGTGATCTCGCAGCCGCATCATGAGCGGCAGAGTGTCTTTGCCATCCTCACCTGTTTTTTGCGCGCAGTACGGGCAGTCGAGGTCTTCACGCACTTTTGTCAGCACACCTTCAACCTCGTGCAGGACAAATCCCGGGCCACGCGCCGATATGGGCTCCGCGGCGGTGCTGTCGCCGTCGCCCATCAAATTTAGCGTGTACGACAGCTGCATGGCACTTTCCAAGAGAGCACGGGGTGACGTCTCGGACACGACAATGGACATAATGAAATTATAAGTAGCCGCACACTGCACCAGTGTATGGAAGATCTGTCGCTGCACGACCCTGTGGCATGGGAATCGGAGCAGGACCGCTGCGTTCTGTGCGAAAATGCCGATGACGCCGGCTCCGCCATGGGGTACCTGCATCAGATGGATGTCGCACTAGGGGGCCGTACCACCGATGCGCGCCTGGCACAGATGATGCTTGAGAGCTACAACACCTTCTTCTACGAGCCGGCCGTGCAGGCAGGCGAGAACCCGCCTGTGCTGACCGAGCAGTGCATTACGCTGCACTTTACCGAGCACGACATCAACCCGCTGCGACAGATGCGCACCGACATCAACCGGATCAACGCAATTCAAAGCGCACTGGCACCGCGCCACTCGAGCGCCAGCGGGCGCGTCTGCTGCAACGAGGGTGATGCCAAGCAGTGGGCCGCGCTGCAGCGCTTGAAGATGGACCTTATGCAGCAGTACGGGGTGCGCGACCGTGCCACGCCACGCACCATGCCCACGCTGGGGGACTAGCGACGTCGTGCACAATCAAGCTACCATGGCGACAACACCCACGACGTCACAGGAGCCTGTCACCGAAAGCGCACCATTGGAAGTGGGCCCAAGCTCGAGCGACGGTGCAGTGCACGAGGTGACGCGGCAGCCGCCATGGCGAGGTTTGTACGCGCAGTACTTTTCCGTCGGACTTGTGTGCGGTGCGCTGCCTAGCACGCTGTACGGCTACTTCATGGGCTATCTCGACGTCGAGTCGCACGTCTACGCTACCGCCGTACAGGTCGTGTCGCTGCCATGGAGCTTCAAGTTTCTCTATGGCATGGTCAACGACTGCATGCCCATAGCCGGATCGCGCCGCAAGGCCTACATGGTCCTCGGCTGGACCCTCTGCACGCTTGCCCTCGTGGCCCTGGCCCAATCCGATGAGCCGCAGCAGGGCCAGCGGTCGGCGGCGGGTGCCATTTCCTTCAAAATGGCCTTGGCGGCCGTAGGGTACATGATGGCAGACGTCGCCGCGGACGCCCTCGTGGTGCAGTACGCCAAGATGGAGCACGTTGACGTGCGCGGCACGCTGCAGGCCAACGTCTACCTTGTCCGAACCCTTGGCTCGATCGCCGCCGCACTGCTGATCGGCCTGTGCCTGAACGGGCGCGAGTACAACGGCACGTTTGACTGGACGCTGAGCTTCCGCCAGGTGTGCGCCCTGCTTGCGCTGCAGTCCGCCGCAATGGTGCCTATCAGCTGGACCTACATCACGGAGCCAGACAGCGAGCCACACCTAACGACCCGCGCGTACCTCCGGCTGTGCTACAAGGCGCTGCAATCGCGTGCCATGTTCTGCGTAGCCATCTACAGCCTCTCGCACGGGGTCATTGGTGGCATCAGCACCACCGCGGCACCGAACGTCACCAAGGTGTGGGCCGGTGTGCACACGCTGCAAGCGCAGATGTTCGCGGTGCTTGCCATGGCCATATTCGCCGCGGGGCTCGTCATTGTCAAAAGGTACCTGCTGCAGGCCAGCTGGCGGCACGTGATCGCCGGCACCACGGTGCTGCTCACGGCCGTCGATGCCTTCTTTGTCTACTGCACCATCTACGACGTCGTGCGCAACCAGTACTTCTTCCTGGGGGAAAGCGCCGTCGTCATGGTGCCGGCGGCCGCCAAGTTTCTCGTGACAAGCTTTGTTGTCGTCGAGCTTGCCGAGGACGGCCAGGAGGGCATGGTGTACGGCCTGCTGACCACGCTGCACAACCTGGGCGGCCCCATTTCCCGTGGGCTTAGCAACACACTGTACGGCGTTGCGTTCGACGGCCTGAGCGACGCCGCCAACTACACAAAGGACACTGCTTTATTTCGCGATACGGTGGCGTACAGCTACGCGGTGGCGTACGGGTGCGGCCTGTCGGCACTTCTACTGCTGTATTATTTACCCTCGCAAAAGGCGCAGACGCACACATGGAAAGAGCTACCGAAAAAAACGTGGTACGCGCGCGCCACGGTCGCGGTGCTGGCCGTCTCGTGGGTATATGCGCTCGCGGCTAGCGCACTTGCCATGCACCCGTCCACCAGCTGCCTTAAAGTCGCGGGCGGATCAGGGTGCTGAGGGCGGCGGCAGTGGCGGCCATCGCAGCCCGCGGCACAGTGGACATGGCAACCGACTGCATGGTTGCAAATGCAGAACCCGCAGCCACTGACCCTACGACCGACTGCGCACTGGCGGCAAGCGAACCGGCAACGGGGCCACCTGAGGAAAACCCGATCAGATACAGCGCACATTGGGGAATGAAAGCGGCAATAACGGCAAGTGGGCGGCTGTCCATGGCGGGGTGTTTGCTCATTGCTATTTGTGATTGGTATACGTAACGTCGTTTGTATATAGTCTGAGACTCAGCGTGTGTGGTGCAAATGCACACAGTGCTGTCGCCGCTGCACCTTCAAATCAATAAACACCGTATCCTCCTGCATGACTCTCACGCGTACCGGCAGCATGCCAATCACCTGAGTCAGCCGCAGTGACGGCAGGCAGCTGCCCAGGTGCATGGTCCAGTTGCTAAAATCAATCGCGCCCGTAGTAAAGGTGAAGCCATCGCGCCCATGGGGGACCGTGTACCGCAGCTCCGCCTGTCCCGGGCACTCAAAAGGGGTGGGCAGCACGCGGCTCAGCGCCCACAGCCACATCGGGAGCGGCCGATCGCGCAGAGAGGACAGCACCACCGTCACAGGAGAGCATACGTCTGCACCGCGCAGGGCACCGCTCACATCCAGCTGCAGCGTTGGACCCAGGTGGATCATGCACTTTCCCGCCACGGCGGACACTGCAGTGTGGATACATAGCCCCGGCATTGGTGGTGCCAGCAAAATGGATGTGTGGTGGACCCATCGTGCAGCACCAGCACGCGCCCCTGGCAGTTTGGCATTATGCAGCGGTAGGCGTCCAGGTACACCGAGCGCCGTGCGAGACAGGCCGAGACGTGCCATTGCGGAATGCGCCACCTGTGCAGCACGGCGCACGGCCACGCCCCAGGGCTGCTTGCACATGCCAGGCTGGACAGGTCGCGCGTCGTGAGGTACGGCGATAGGCAGTGCCGCCAGAATTCATGATGCATCTGAGTTCACACCCGTTCATCCCCACCAAATATACACGAACGGCACTGGAGTCGTGGTACTATTTTGTGCGCAATTACACGCACCGTCGCATCAGCCGCCTCTACTTTCAAGAAGTGGACGCCAAGAGGCGGCGCGTCGAGAAGGAGCGCGCGCTAAGCCGCGCCAAGGACAAGCTGCAGCTGCGCCTGGAGCGCGTTGCGGGCGGCTACCAGGAGTGGGATGCGGTCGGGTGCAGCGCGCGCGAGCTGCGCAAGCACCTGGAAAGTCAGTTCGTGCGCGGCATGACGTGGCACAACCATGGCCGCCTCTGGTTCATTGATCATATACTGCCACGCCTTACGTTCCGAGACGAGGGGCGCGCGTTCCGGTTCGACAACCTGCGGCCTACGCTCGGGTCGTACGAACAAGCTATTTACCGGGTACCGCCCGGTTAGCGATGGCGACGCCAGTCTCTGCTTACCTTCGCAATTACCCGCAAGGATTCAAGCGGAAGCGCGACAGCGTGCAGCGGGAGAAGCAGCGCGTGGCGCAGCGCAGGTACGAGCGAGAGCGGCGCGCCGGCCCCATGCGCCGCAGCATGCACGCGCTGCGCAACTTTGCGCGTGGCGTGAAGTGCGGGGACACGTCGTGCGAAGAGCTGACCGGGCTGCCCCTGCCGGCGTTCTACCAGCACATTCGCAGCATGCTCGCCGTGCCAGGCATGCCCTTTACACTGCGCTTTTACAAACCGCTGAAGCGCTTCAACCTGAACGACCCGGAGCAGGTCAAGAAGGCGATGCACTACAAGAACGTGTACGCCACGGCCCGTGGCAGTGGGTCGATAAACAGGGCCCTGAGCGCGTTGGTGTAAAATACCGTTAGTGGCAGTTTATTGCGCGCGAAAGCGGTCGGCAGTCACGCCGAGCTCGAACACACCGGGGCCGTACGCGACATCGCACATGCCGCTTGCCGTGTCCACCTTGACGACACGCACAGCGTGCCACGCGCCGTTGTGCTCGACGTCCACCTGCTGCCCCACAGCCATATGCTGCTCCAGGCCGTCGGTGACGAGGTTGATCGCAATGGGCGAGCTGCACGTAAGATCGACGATGGCCGGCGCCGCCGTAGCAGGCACAGGGCTGCTGGTGGTCAGGTCGACGATGACGGGCGCCGGCACCAGACTGTCCACATCCATGTCGAACGCGTCGAAGGCAGCCGGCTCGACGGTGCAGTCGCTCAGGTCCTTGTCGTCGCAGCCGTAGTTGATGCTCGTACTGCCAAACGCCTCGGACACAATGTGCCTGCCACCCGGGGCGCACGACACGTAGCAGCACGCGCGCCATCCGCCGCTGCGCTTGAGCCATACCAGCTGGTCGACGGTGTAGGCAGGCATGGGTACAGAGCGTTGTATTGCTCCAGGAAAACAAATGTCGCAGGTTTGCGAGAGCGGGGACACAATAAAGTCAGCAGTATCTTTTACTGCCGTCTTGTCTACTCCACCCGCATCTAACTTTCCGCTTCCGATGTACGGCAGCATCTCTGAAAAAACAAAAAAAGAGCGACACTTGCGAAAAATGCCCATAACGCAATTTCCACAGGTCCCATTTCTCCATACACGCCAGCCCCACTTATATACGAGTTTCCCCGCTTCCTCCCCATCTGCCACTACTCCACCCGCATCTCAATCCCCATCGCCGCCAGCTCCATCCCCAGCAGCTTCGTCGCGTGCGGCACCGTCTTCGGGTCCTTACGCCCGCAAAAGATGTGCTGGCAGAAGTGCTTGCCGCAGATGCTGCACGTGTCCCACGTCGTGGTGCCGATGCAGTCCATGCGCTCGCGCAGCACCTGCGTCGCGCCACTGCCCGCCAGCACGTCGCGCTCCATCTCCCCCAGCCGCATCCCGCCCTCGTTCTTGCGCCCCGCCGTGGGCTGGTTCGTGATCCGGTCCGTCAGGCCCGACGCCCCGCGCGCGTAGCACTTGTCCTCTGCCAAATGCTGCAGCCGCTGGTACCAGCACGGCGCGATAAAGATCTTTTCCGGCAGCGGCAGCCCCGTCGTGCCGTCGTACATCGTCTCACGGCCCGATCCGCCCTTGCGGTGCAGCTCCGCCACCGTGAGCGACCCGAAGGGCGAGCCGTCTGCCCCACCCAGCTTGGCGCCCGCCATCTCCATGATCTGCCCCACCGTCATGCGCGACGGGAACGCGTGCGCGTTGATCACCAGGTCCGGGCGGATGCCCTCCGCGGTGAACGGCATGTCCTCGTCCGGAACCACCGCGCCAATCACGCCCTTCTGGCCGTGCCGGTTGGCCAGCTTGTCCCCGCGCACCGGCATGCGCAGCGCCGCCGTGGTCACGCGGCACATACCCGGCGACTCGGATGCCTCCACAATGGTCGTCTGCGGCGCACCGCGCTTGGCCGTGAATGTCGCCGGCATGATCTGCGCGCCCGCCGCGACCTGCTGGCCCACCGCGAGGTGCGGCACCTCGTCCACGTTGGCGCTGTACGTGTTCCACTGGATCGAGCGGAACAGACCGCGCTCCAGCGCACCTTTCGAGGCCACCAGCGCGTCCTCCTGGTTGTACCCCATGCAGTTCACGGCCAATATGACGTTGCAGCCCTCGGTGGCCTCGTGGCACGGAGTCACCAGCGGGCGCTGCGCGTACAGCAGCGTGTGCTTTCCCGTGTCGCCCATGGCCTGCTTGGCCATGCTGCAGTAGTAGCTGATGCGCGGGCCCTGGTTGTGCTCCAGGAACGGGATGTGGCGCGCCGTGCGCCCCAGCATGCCGCCGCGCTTGATAAGCCGACCCGCATCGGACCACGTCCACACGCAGCCGGCGTGAAGCGTACCGCCCTCGATCTGGCCCGTCTTGCGCGCCTGCCGCTCCCCGTTGTGGAACCAGTGCAGGCGGCCTCGGGTTGGGACAGGCGGATCCGTGCTGTCGTCAGAGATCTCCACGCCCTCCACTAGCTGGTGCACCAGCCCCACCTTCTGCCCCTCGGGCGTCTGGCTCACGCAGAAGAAGCCGTGCGTCGACGGGTGCACGAAGCGCGCCTGCATCGCCGTGTACACGGACACCACGTCCGACATCTGCGACCGCAGCGACGTGCGGTTGGCGCGGTTCGCCAGCTGCGTCACGCCGCTCATGCTGGTGCCGCGCCAGTTGCCCGTCGACATGGCGCTGAAGATGGCGATCGTCACGTGCTGCTCTGGCCACTTGCCCTTCACCTTGGTCGTCCGCAGCACCTGCTCCACCAGCTTGCTCAGCAGCATGTCCACCGTCCAGATGCGCATGTTCGACACGTCGTCCGGGTCGAACGCAAAGCCCTCGCCGTGCTCGCACGCCAGACGCAGCGTGACCGGGTCCATGTGCACCTTGTCCGCCTTGTCGACGCTCACCGCGTGCACACCAAACGACGGCATGAACGTGCGCTTGGCCATGTCCAGCTTGCCGCCGCCAATGGCCATCACGCCGCTGCCCAGCATCACAGGCACGCGCGCGCGCTGGCGCCGCAGCATCACGACCCGGCGCTTGCCCTTGACAAGAAACGTGCCGTCCTCCAGCATCAGCGGCACCTGCATCACCACGTAGGGACACGGCGTGCGGCTCACCACCGTGAAGGCGTACGTCAGTGCGCGCCCCTCGCACTCGCGCACCGTGACGTGCCGCTTGCCTGTCCGCTCCAGAATCGAGGCGCGCATGTCCAGCGACACCTCTATCCCGAGCACGCGCCGCAGCAGGGCAGGCAGCCCGTCCACAAAAGAGAGATATTTTCGACGCTGCAGCTCCATCTAATGACAACTGAGCGGAAGTATAAAGGCCTAGGGCGGAGGCGGTGACAGCAGTGACATATGGCATCGTTGCTGTATGTGGCTGCGCTTTTGATTAGTGCACACGTGGGGGTAGCAAACGCCAGCGAGGTTACGCCGGCCCCTGCCCCGCCCGTGTGCAAAGTGGTACTGCAGGATAATCTAATGCATGCTGAGCTGCTGGGGCACAAACATGTCGATGATGATGAGGTTGCAAACGCGCTTGGATGGCTTTGGATATTGATCATGGTCCCACTTTTGATAGCATTCTTTATGTGGGGGCACGGGGACCGGACCGTTGCACACGTAGCCAGTGGTCGCGCAGTCGTTGTACGCCCTGCTTATTACGCAAAGCCCTACACCAAGGTGCCGGAGCTGCGCATGGTGTAATTGTATTTATGGATATAGTTGCAGTGCATAGTGGCTGTTGCTGTCTTGTAATATACCAGAAGATACGTAGTTGTGCAGGTCACCTGTCACCGCCAAGCTCTTGCCTGGCACCTCCGTGCTGCACGCCACGTCGCTGTAAAACTGAATCCTGCCGTCGGTGCTTTTGGCCTGCAAATACTCGCTGCCGTACGGCACGCACAGGTCATCACACGGTAGACCAATCACGTTCGACGTGTCGCACGACGTATCGTTGTGCACAATCCAGCCCACATGGCAGGTGTCTTCCATGTCGACCACCTCGCGGCTAATGTTAAATCCAAACTCCATGTGGCACGCCTCGTCGGCCGGCGCTGCGGCGTACTCGGGCACGGTCAGCAGCTGGCCCGATAATGGCGTGTTGTCGTAATCGCACAGTGAAGTCACGAGCACATGCCCCGAACTGACCAGCGGGGCCGACACCACGCGGAAGCTGGTGTCGCTGAGCTGCGCATCGGTAAATATTGCCGTGTTGTTGTGCCAGACATCGTCGTAGAACAGGCGGTCGATGCCCATGACACGCACGTCGTTCGAGGTGTCGTACGTCACGCTTTCCACGTGCGCTTCGATCTCGCCGCACGCGTTCAGGGCAGCGACAATGGCAGGGGGCACACTCGCGTGAAAGGCGACCGCCTCTGTCGTGTGAATCACAATCACGGAGCCGGCCGTCAGCTCCACATTGGAGGGCCGGTGGCCCGAGGTGATGTACGCCCAGCCGGGCCCGCTCACTTCTTCTATTTGGCCGTGGACACATGCATCGGCAGAGAGAGTACAGGAGGCCACCGGGGTGGGCACAGGAGTTGGGTAACCAGCAGGGAAGGGTGTATTGAAATTAAACGTTTTCACTAACTCGGCCCCCCCCCGGCTTATCCGGAACGTGCAGTGGGGGCTCGCAACAGTGGGATCCGTGACCACATTCGTGTAGGTGAACGTAGCAATGGCGCCTGATCCGCCTGTCACCGGGGTACCCGCGCCGGAAGCTAAGTCACCGCAGCTCCACACCGGAGTCGTCAGGTCATTGTTTTCATCCACCACGTGGGCCACCAGGCTAAAGTCCGTGCCATTGACGGAAAAGTCCACGTCGCTGACAAACGCAAACACAATGTGCGGCGCGTGGCTGAGCGTGGGCTGCCCCGAGTAAAACACGTACTCTGCGGAGTCCGACACGTGGCCCTCGGTATCGGTGAAGAAAAATTCCGCCACGCACCGCTCGCTGGCAGCGCGACCCTGGAACGGCACGCTGACGACGCACGCGCTGGGCGTGGCACACGTGTAGTCGTTGTTGCTGCTATCCTTAATAGGGTTGTCGGACTGCCCGGTGCACTTTACGTTGCCGGTCACGGTCAACGCGGTACCTGGTGTCGCTTCGACGTTGAACGTCACATCCAGCGAGTCGCCATTCGCGATCACATGGCCAGAGGTGCCGTACATGCTGACCACGGTGGGCTGCAGCCGGTTGAAGTCGACCACCAGGGTATTCTTGCGCTTGACGACCTCAATGTCAATGTCAATGCTGCTGGTACACGGAGCATTGGCGTCGTCGTCGGTGACACTCAACTCGAATGGGTGCTCTTTTAGCTCCTCGTCGACACCGGCCTTGAAGCAGTAGGTGTTCGTGTCCGCGTCGCCGCAGTCTCCCACCACGCTGTCTGCCGCGCTCAGGGCACTCTTGTTGGTAAACCCCGTGCTGGCAATCGCGCCATCCTCGTCAACAGCAGCTACGGTAAAGATCGACGGGGCAGGCGTGTCACCGGCAGCGTGCCGCACGGCAACGCCAGGGTCCACGCTGACCGACGTGATGAATGGGCAGGTGTTGTTTACGGTCGGTGCAGCGTTTAAATTCAAAAGGGTAATTAAAAAGCCAGTTACGGTACCAGACGTCACATTCTTGGATGTCGCACCGCGATACAGCGGAACAACCGCACCTTGCGGGGTGACCTTTCCTGACGCAGTGACCGTGATGGTCGTGTCACCATTCGGTATGCCAACGAGCGAGCCTCTGTTCATGCCCACCAAGTCAGAAGACAGTGTCACATTTTGAGCGTACTCGTTGGGAAACTGCAGCGAGTTCTTGCCTTTGACCACAACGCCTATTGTGAAATGGGTGGCCATACTGTACTCGTAGTACGGAGGCTGCGCGGCAATTGATGCCGCAAGCAGCGCGGTTGCCAGCAACTTTATCATCGCCTGGCACTGCTTACGGCATATATACTGACATTGTACTACATAACAAAACATGACCTCTACATGAATGAAATTGGCGTTGCTACTACTGATACGTGCTGCCACGGCATCCCATGCGCACCTCTACAACACCCCATTTTCCGAGGTCGGCCCGCACTCTTCCGGCCACCATGACCCGCGACGGCTCTATGGCGACGACGACCCACGCTGGACCAACCACATAGGCACCACATTGAAGGACAAGCACCCACCGACCACCGGCAAGCTCCGGGTGCTCTACTTCATTGCCGCGTTTAGTGATACCCCCGCAGACCAGATGTTTCGCGTCCCGGGCAATAGGATGAACGAGCGCATCTACAACTCGCAGGTGAACCAATCCGTCTACAGCGCACAGCTGCCCTTCGACGCGCTGGACCTGGATCCACTCCACCAGCTCGGGCAATGGGCTACTGCCCTATCGAACCACCAGCTCGAGATTGAGACCACGTATCTCCGCGTCACACTTGCACAGGCGTTCCCGGGCACCGACCCCGCGGCCAACTACCACAACTGGTGCGATTACGGCGCGGGGCAGGGGTTCAACGATGTCATGAACGACGCGCTTTCCCGTTCCTTGGAGACGGGCGACTGTGCCACAGACTTCCGCAAGTTCGACATGTACATGGTGGAGTTTCCCTACGCCATAGGCTGCCATGGTGCCGTCGCCTCTACACCAGGGCCCTTCGCCTGGTACAATGGGCTCTCCGCGGGAACGGGCGCCACGCGCACGTACCGGCACGAGTTTGGCCACATGCTTGGGCTGATGCACTCCGAGTTCCGCGGCTCCGACTCCAACCAGGAGTACGGCAACTACGGCGACATCATGGGCAAAGGCAAGACGCACTATGCACCTGCGTACCAGCAAATGATGGGGTGGCTCGATGGCGACCAGGGCGACGTGCAGGCCGTGCGCCGCAGCGGCTACTACCGTGTGTGGCCTCTTGACCGGCCGCTCGTGGGCGCGCTCAACACCGACAACTGGGCCTACCCGCGCGCCGCGCCCATCAACCTCCCCGCCGAGGAGCGCCTGCGCGCGCTCGTCGTGGAGAAGGACGAGGACCCGGGCGACACGGAGAGCTACCTCATGAACGTCTACTCGGACCAATACTTCGCCTGGTTCCGCTCCATGCCCACTGAGACCAAGGACGACTCGCCCATCGACTACAGCCTCGGCATGACGATCGACCGCTACACGGCACAATGGTTTAAGGAGCCCCCGCTAAGCGATACAACTACCGCGCCGCTCGGCTACCCTGACTCTCCGGTTGAGCCCACCGGCTTCCACGCCAGCAGTGCCACCGTGTACCGCGTGGCGCCCTTCGACCCTTCCTACACGGACATCCTCGCCTCCAGCAATGGCAAGGTGCCTTTGACAACTACCTCCGACAAGGCCAACCAGATGGACACGTGGGTCGGCGTAGGCCAGACGTGGGCCAACCCGCAGGCGCTGTGCAACCTGACGGTGGTGTCGCGCGATGGCAGCTACGACGGCGGCGGCAGCGCCGTGAAGGCCCCCTCCATCCTCGTGCGTGCCGACTGCGGCTGGCCCACGCCCACGACGGTTACCGCCGTCACCCCAAACAACTTTACGCTCGAGTACACGGCCGGCGCGGCGACGCTTACGGGCGAGCACGTGATGCGGCGCGACTACGTTGCGCTGGCGCCTGAAGGTACCAACTGTTTCGGCGCTGCCGCGGTCAAAGCGCAGGTCGACGCGAACAAGCAGGTGGGCCTCCTCGGCGGGCTGGGCATGCCGCGCCCGGGGCGGCACGTGCTGTGTTACGCGCACCGTGCCACGCGTGGCAAGACCGACGAGGACTTCGTCGAGCAGCCGGGCGTCATTGTGACGCTGCAGCGCTCGTGCGGCGACCGGCCGCTCTTCACGGCGTCGCAGCTCGAGGCCGGCATGTGCCAG
>VMHT01115664.1_pt1 | contig 14744 bp, 14 predicted proteins | sample 4693611 | NCBI WGS metagenome assembly VMHT01 (sample SAMN12280063, study PRJNA550983) | marine metagenome | isolation source: seawater sampled from same location over 5 years 0.02-0.2 micron viral filtrate | place: USA: collected off the coast of southern California halfway between the port... ... | reverse complement strand
AAAAAAGGTGTATGGACGAAAAAGAAAAGAAAGGCCCCCTTCAAAAACTGAAGGAGAACATTACTGATAAGGAAGAGCAACTAGCTTTTATATCTGTAATCGTGAGACTTAGTGTTGTTGCTTGGAGTGGCTTCATAGTATCCCTTAACTACATTACGCTTCCTGGTTACAGTAACGAACCAAAGGATATAACTTTTCCAGCTTCTTTATTGACAGGTGCGTTAGCTAGTTTTGGATTGGAAGGTGCTAAAAAACGTGGAGATGGTACTTTTAAACCAGATGAAAAGCCACTAAACAAGAAAGAAGTAGAAGCGTTACTAGCGTCACAGTCAGGATCGTATCAAACAGTTAGAATAGAAACACCAATCAAAATTATTGGTGCGGAAATTGTTGATCCTAAAAAATGAAAAAGTTTTTACCCTTGCTTTTACTAGCATTTCCAACAGCTAGTTTTGCAGACATCACACATTCAATCCAATCAGTAGCAAGCGTATCTACATTAGGTGCTTCTTCTACTTCAGAAAGGATTGCAGCATCTATTAGTGTTGCTGGCACAAACGTAACTCCTAAAGCAAATACAGTAGCTGGTCAAATCGGTTCTCTTGATTTAGCTGATAATGGAATTGCTAGTGGTGTTCCAACTATTGACTACGACACTAGCTTCAACATCGTAAATACAGGAGATGCGTTCTCTGTCAGTGAATCCTATATTGCAGCAGATGCCGTTCCAAGTTTATTATCTGCCACAGTAACGAATGGAGCCGTCCCATCACTTCCTCTTCTTGGTAAGAACACAGTAATTGCAGGTGGTGATCCTGGTTCTGTAGCTATCACAATGGATAGTGGTGGTGCGTTCACTGTTAACCTAGCTGATATGGGTGCTGGTACAACAGCTACGCTACAAACCAGTATTACTCTTGGCTTGGATTAATGAAATGGTTATTGCTTTTGTTCATCGCTTTTTATAGTTCAGATGCAAAAGCTACAACTCCAAGGTTTGCTGCCAACCAAATGCAATCAACAAGTAAAAGTATCAGTACAATTAACGAAACTATCGTCACTGAAAACTATAGGACAGGCTATAGCTACAGTGTTTCTGGTACAAATATCCAAGTTAAAGATGGTTCTGTCATATCACCTGATGCAACATATACAACAAGTCAAAGTACAGGTAAAGTTAGTTTTCAATGGGTAACACCAGATCTACCAACCAAACCCCAATGGGAAATGGTTCCAAATTCTTCAGACTTCTCAATAATGGAAAACTTTTTAGCACCAGGGCTAGACGCAGTTTCCATAATAACCAGAAATCAAACTATAGAAACTGTGCAAGATTCTGTCACGCTATTTCAGTAGCTTTATTATTTTCAAGTCCTACATATGCTAGTACGACCATAAGTTCTCCGAGCAGTTCAAGTCAAGGAACAGTGGTCAATCAAGGATTTCAGACGATTCAAGGAAACTTTCCAACTCATAGATTTTCAAATGGAATACAATGTCAGTTACCAACATTGGCTTTCACTCCTTTTATTACTAAAGGGGAAGGGTACGATACCCCCAGAATTAATAAATCACGAACCAATATATATGACACTACAACGGATAGTGATACAGGTCAGTTGCTTAATCCAGGGAGTATTTTATATGTTGCAGAACAGGAAAGAATAGATCAAACAAACCATAACTTATCTTATGGAGCGACTTTAAGTTTTCAAATTCCTTTAGGTAAAAGTTTTAACAAAGAATGTTTGAAGGCTGCACAGGCTCATAGAAAAACACAGGAGTTTATGTTGGAGGCCAAGCGTCTTGAGGTAAATCTTAATCGTCTAAAGGTATGTGCGACTATGTTAAAAGAAGGTATTAAATTTGTGGGAGATGACGCTATATCTTGCCGTAATGTTGTATTAACCACGATTCCAAACCAAGTATTACCACATGCTCATAAGCTTAAGGTTAATTAGATTTTTCTTTTTTCTTTGTCAGCTTTTTAATGACATTTTTTACTAGGGGTTTTACAAGCTGGAGAATAACAGGTGTAGTCGCAGCCACACTAGCAATAACAGCAGTAGAAACAACAACACTAGCCGTTGGTATGTATTGATCAACAAACGGTACTTTTTCCCAGATTGCGTCACAAGAACCCTCCAACAGCCCACGCTCATATTTTACCAGCCTTTCCAATCTAAGCTCATTACGCCAATCCCCAGGTCTGTATGGTGGACTTTTTGGTGGGCATGGTGATAATTCTTGTTCTTCCTCCTTTTCTTCTCCCTGTGACATGAACACACCTTTAAGTGGGATGCCTTCTGTATACCTAGAAGAACCTTCAGTTTCTATAGTGTCATTGGGATCATAGGCAATAGATCTAAATTTCTGCCTTTCTGCTTTTGGTGCGGTTGTTTTATCTTCTTCTACTGGAGTCGTAGTTGTTATCGGCCCCTGTGGACAGGTTGCATATTGCTTACGGTTATAAAATACAATAGTTGGATTCTGAGTTATCTTTAAATCTCGATTAACAAGATCACAGGCAGGTTGTAAACCTGTAAGAACATTATCACTAACAAAAGGTACAGAAGGAATATCTACAGTCGGTATCGTTATCTTCGGTACTTTAATCGTAGGCATTAACAGTCGTTAAAGTCAGAGGCCATATCTGCTCCTATCTTACCGCCTTCTCTTCTTGCTGTATTTGTAGCAAAACCACTTAAGAACCAACCAACGATAGGAACATTAGATAACGATGTTACAAGTCCTGTTCCTGTAGCTACTGACGTTCCAATAAGTTGTCCTGTAGATTCTCCTTTAGCTTTTTCTTTTATACAGGCTATTTGTTTTGCTGTTAACTTACCATTATTTACAACGGTTATATCTTTTTCTCCAGCTACTCTTTGAGTTTCTTTAGTAGATAAAGCTTTACTAGCACCTAGAAACCCTGCTGGTTTTTTACTGGTCTCCATTGAAGCAATAATCTTTGGATCGTGCATACGATGTCTGATTCTATAACCTTGCGTATCAGCTTCAATCTCGTATGTAGAATATTTACTAACAGGCAGATCAAACATGGGTAAGCGAGGTTTTGTAGCTAATAAATTTATTGCATAAAACTGAGAAGATACAAAAGCAGTACCAAGTCCTACTGCTACTCCTTTAAAAATAATATTAGTATTCATACAGGTCTAAAATTTAGGTAAAGACGTTGCAGGTAAAGATGGCCCTGTCATCTCTGGTAAACCTTGATCTAGTACTTTAGGCATAAGACCTGATACGTTACCCATAACTTCTTTCATCAGTTTAGATTTAAACTGTTCTGAAGTTACATACTTATAACCAAAGTACCCTCCACCAATAACAGAAGTTACCATTAGGAATGAAAGAATACTCAAAACTTGACAGATGCGGTTTAGCATTTCTTTAAAATTTTTAATGTTACTAGTTATTATAGGTGTAACTCCCCTGTACGTCACATTGGGGATTATTACAAGACAAATGACTGAAACTAAGTAACTAACTTGTTACGATGGTATTTAGTCTTACAAGCATTAGAACAATACTTTCTTCGTTGTTCTGTGGTAGAAAATACCTTACCACAACATCTACATTGTTTTTCTATTACTTGGCAGTGGACTTTTTTACAGTTTCTTCCTCTGCTCTATCAGCTAAAATTGCATTAATAGCAATGGCTCTGTTCTGACAGTTCTTTTGAACTTGTACAGCTTCTTCGTAATTCTTTTGTAACGTCTTAAGTTCTTCTTGAAGTTCTTCTGTTGTTTGGCGAGCCATAAATTAATACTTTGTTTTACCTAGCGTAACAGCAGCATCTTGAGCAGTAAAGTTTTCTGATGTCCAAATGCTAGTAGTACCATCTTCTTTTTTATATGCCTTGATGATTTCAAGATGTTCTACGTTTCTTTTGACAGTATCTTTCTGTTCATCTGTCAGAGATGATAATGCAGCAAGAGTATTGATAAGAGTTACGCTATCTCCAGCATTAGTAAAGATTGTAGCGATTTCATCTGTGGTACGTTCAGCCATAAATCAATGGTTTATTTTTTTTATAGTGTAACAGCAGCCTAAAATCTTAGCTAGGTTCCGTAGGCCAAGTAATATTATATGGATCTGACTGTGTTGTAATATCACGCAAAGCTTGTCTATAAGTCTTCCAAGCATCAGACAAGGTAAGATCACTACTAGCTCTCCAATCAGTATCTTTTAATTTAGTATTTCTTTGGTTCCTTATATTTTCCCATGCAGTATTTTTTAAAGCTGTTTGTTCTTCCGTTGTTGTAGATTCTACCTTTACTGTATAAGCCTTCCCACTTTCAAGGTAAGCATCTACAGTAGATAACTTTTGTGTTGGTGTTGTGAAGCTAAGAGTTTCTACAAGTTCAACTACGTTGTTTGCTGTTAAAAAGTCTGAGTTAGGGCCAGCAGTAGTAAAACTTGTGCTTGGAAATAGTTGCTGGATCGTACCAGTGCTTTTAACAGTAGTGCCATCAATGATTGCGTATTTCATAATTACAAATCAATATATAAACATATTAGCTTATTTAATAGTCAGTTCCACCGACATGATAATTTTTATGTACTGTCCACGATTGTCCAGCTGCATTTCCCTCATAAACAAGAGAATGGTCTTCTATATCAGTAAAACCACTTGTATAAGCTCCACTTGCACTTGCAATGTAATTCACATTACTAGAAGTAGTCCTACCATGTATGCCTACTAAAATTTCAACTAATTGATTTCCTCCAAATAATGAAGGGTCGAAAAATGTTATTTCCCATACTATGCCAGGGGAACCGAGTGTTCCTGAAGTCGATGAATTACCCTCAAATCTAATGCGAATATAATGTTGTGCTGATGTATTACTATTATTTTGCTTAGAATAAAGTCTTTGATAAGAATTATCCGCAGCACCTACAAAAATTTTAGGATAACTAGGATTAGTTGCACTAAGATTAGAATACTGGTTAGAACCTTGACCGAAAGTTGCATAGGAATTTGATCCAATGTAAACACTAGAATATTGTGTACCTGCTAGATAAAATCCTAATCCACTTGGAAAATTAATTTGAGTAGAATGATCATCACTAGTTTGGTCATGAACAACAGACCAGCCGTTATATTGTCCTGAAAAAGAACTGTAAAGTGAACTAGTACTATTACCATTTCCAACACGACCTTCTGTTGGAGCTTTATCGCCACTTTCAATAGAATATCCACTTACTGCACCAGCAGCAGCACGAAGTCTGTGCGATAATATCATGAAAGATCTCCTACTGTCGCTCCATATAATTGACTGCCAACTTTAAATAATTCTATTGCTGTAACATCAGTATTACTTAAAGTAGGGGCAGAACCGCCATTCCACTTAATAGTAGGCCAAGTTAATGTGTAATTATTTGAAGCACTTGTTTGAACTAATAAAAGTATTGATTGACCAGTAGTTAAACTATCAGTTGCAGTTCTATGATCACTAATTGTCCAAGTCTGTACCATTCCATTATCAGGATCTAAAGCAACAGAAGAAGCGTCAGTAATAGCAAATATAGTTTCATTTATTGCACCTGGAAGATCAATAGTTCCGTTATCGTCAATCTCAAAACCATCAAGGCCAGGTATTCTAAACTTGGTTATATTTAAATCACCTAAAGTTATTTCATCGCTTACTGTGTTACTACTAGGTGCTGACTCATAACCAATACATATAATATTTTCACTAGTAGTAGCATTCATAGCTGCCTTGTAGCCAATTAGTGTATTTTCCATTCCTGTTGTAATAGAATATCCAGCAGCACGACCTATCGTAGTATTTTCACGACCTGTCGTGACATCTTTAATACTTTCATATCCAACAGCAGTATTGTTTATACCCTCTGTTAAATTTATACCAACCTGTGCCCCAATCAGGGTATTGAAATCGGCAGTAGTAATAGCAGTTCCAGCATTATATCCAATTAAGGTATTGTAAGTTGCATCAGTACCAGTGAAGCTATCGCCAGCGTTAGTACCTCCGACTGTGTTGTATTGAGAATCAGAACTTAAACCTCCACCACCAGACGCAGCAGCCCAAGTCAAACCTCCAGTATCACCTGATTGAGCCGTTAATACATAACCATTAGTAGGTGTATTACTTACTTTTAAATTTGCTTCATCAACTACGTTATCGGCAATAGTTAAAGCAGTACTACCTGTAACTTCTCCCGTATGTGTAGCATTACTTACTAGACCATCAAGTTTTGTATGATCTGCGTCAGTAAATACATTACTGTCAGATGCTGCTTCAACAGCAGTTCTAACTTCTGCATTAGATAATTGTGTGTTGGTATCTGTAGGTGTTGCGAAACTTAAACCACCATTAGAGTCTGTCTTTAAGAAAGCACCATTTACAATACTGGATGGCAAAGTTAACGTATAGTTTTGTGCTGCACTATGAGGTGGTGATTTTATCTTTACACCATGAGAATCGCTAGAACACCTAAGTTCTAGTGTTCCATCAACAGTATTAGTACTATCACCTTTAATTCTGACTACACCAAACTCACCGTTTGGATTAAGAACAATATTACCGTTAGCTGTGCTTGTAGTAATCTCACGAGCTTGAACATCTAAATTACCACCTAACTGAGGAGAGCTGTCTTCTACAACATTAGATATACCTGATCCTCCACCTCCTCCAGAAGACGCAATAGTGATAGTGTCATTAGCATCATTAGTTGTAATAGTGACGTTACTACCAGCAGCTAAATTCAAAGTATCTGTTGTACTATCAGCAACTACATTTGATTGACCTGAAACTGCAATAGTAGTAAAAGCATTTTGGTTTGCTTCACCACTACCACCACCTGACTCAGCAGCCCATTCAAGACCTGTTGTAGTACTACTATTAGCTTTTAATACATAACCATTTGTACCAACAGATAAGGCTGAAGGATCACCTGAACCATCACCTACTAATAATTCACCTTTTACATCAAGGTCACTATTCATTACTGCACCAGCAGCATTTACATTAGTGGCATCGGTTACATCAGCACTAGCTTCTACACCTGATAGTTTTGTTTTCTCTGCGTCTGTAAATGCGTTTGTATCTGAATTTGCTTCATATGCAGTTTTTATCTCTGCGTTAGTTTGATCTGCTGTAGCATTATTTTCTACAGCATTTAACTTAGTCTTTTCTGCATCAGTAAAGGCATTAGTATCAGAGTTTGCTTCATAAGCTGTTTTTATTTCTGCATTAGTTTGATCAGCCGTAGCACTAGCTTCTATTCCGTCTAGTTTTGTATGATCAGCATCAGTAAAAACGTTACTATCACTAGCATTATTAACTAAAGTTCTTATTTCACTAGCACTTTGATCTGCGGTTGCTGAAGCTTCTATACCATCTAACTTACTTTTATCACTGGCAGACATAGAACCTGCTGCACTGGTTGTAGCTGCTGAAATACTTATAGCTGGAGTTTTACCACCAGATGAACTTATTGGTGAGGAACCTGTTACTGAACTAACATTATTACCTGCACCACTATCAACAATCTCTTGCATACTAAATAAGATCTGATCACTTTGATTATCAAGATCTACTTCTGTAAGAACACTACCGTCATTAAAATCTACTGCTTTAGAACTGACATTAGTATTTCTTTGAAACTTAATAGCAACAAAATTACTAGGTTCATTACCACTGGTAAAAGTTATCTGTGTGGCACTGGTAAATGTGTAATGAGTACCGAGAGTTTTTGCGGCACCACCGACAGTGACATCTACTTCAGCTTCTGATAGATAGGAAAAGGAGACATTGAAAGGTCCAGCAGAACCGTTACCAGTGTGGTCTGTAAAAGAATTGACAGTGTTAGTAGCCATGATTAGAGAGTCTGAAGGGCTTCAATCGGATTATTAGGACTAATTATTTTCATTCTATCTCTTTTTCTTTCTTCTTTTCTTATTTTATTTTGTAATATTACTTGTTGATCATATTTTGCTTTCATCTTTTGTATTTTTTCATCTGGTAAATTTAAAAATCTTTCTTTAGCCCTTGCTTTATATTCTCTAATAATATTTCCTAATTGCTTAAGAACATATTTTCTAGAATCATCAGACGCTGCAACACTTGCTTCTTGGTTTGTATTAGTTATGTTTAAACCTCTAGCAATTCTTATTTCGGCTTGCATACTTGGTTTATTAATTTCTTTTAGTAAAGCATCGTATAATCTAAGATTTCCTTTCTTTTCACTTGCAGTCATATAAATTAATTGTGCGTATTGTTTCTTATCTAAGGGTATTTCGCCATTTAAAAATGATGCTTTAGGAGCTTCAAAACTAGCTTCCATATCAGCTAAGACACTTAAGACAGGATCGTTAATTGTTTGTGTATCAGTTGACCATCCATCTAGTAAAACATTCCAATTATCTGGGCCAAAGCCTACAGGATATTCAACATATTGACCTGTAATCCAATTTTGAATTGCGGGTAAATCATTATTCCATCCTGGTACAGTTGCTGCTAATTCATTTAAATACCTGCGTACAATGACCATAGGTCCTGTAGCATCTCCTGGCCTTACTTTTTTATCTAAAATTACTCTTTCACCATTAGGACCTCTTGGACCTATGTCAAACTCATTTCCTAAAACCGATACAGAATCAAAAGTTTTTTTAGCATCTCGACCACCTGCTGATAAAGGATTTGTTAAAGCTGCTAATCTTCTAGCAATCCAAGTTGATAAACCTTGTTCATTGTTGAATAAATTAGCTAGTTCTGTAAGACCTTGTAAATATGTTTTGTCTTTAAAATTTCTTGCTATTGCTACTCCTGACACTTCAATAAAGTCTCCCCACTCTCCACTTGGTATCTGTCCAGCTATTTCTGCCATATCAGCAGACATTGATAAATATGATGCCCAAGGATCTAATCTTTTATAGCTAACGTATCTGTATTTAAGATTGCCATCTGCTCCCCTTACCAAAGTGGTATCTTGATCAATTTTAATTGTCTCATTGGCTTTACCTTTCTTAGCAACATTTTCATATTCACCAGGTTTTACTAAAAATCTAAAACTATAAGGTTGCCAACCTGTAGCTTTTTTTTGATTTAATAAATTGAAATCTTTGGGACCACCACCTGTAATAGCTATAGGTGCATTAGGAACATTAACTGCTGCTGCTGTTGAAAGACCAGCTAACCACATTGTTCCACCAACTCTAGATTCCCCAATAGCTCTTGCTCTTACAGATGGATCAGTGCTTCTTATTGCATCCATGTGTTCTTTCATATATCTATTTACACCTGGTGTTCTTTTAAAGGTGCTTTTTAGAATATTTAAAGGAGTTCTTACAAATGGAAAAAAGATTCTTAATGAAGGATGTTTGCTTACAAGTGATTGAAAATCACCACTTAAAGTGCCTTTACCAAGGTTGTTAGTAAAAGTTGTTTCTGCTGCAAATTGTTTTGCACGTTCATATAAATCTAAAATTTCTTTTGAATAAATACCGTCTTTACTCTGTTGGTTAACAATTTTGACTACACCATCAAACTGCTCTTTCATAAAATCTTTTAAAGCATCACCAGTAAGTCCTTGCCTTGTTCCCTTTTCCCAAGCATCAGCCATAGCAAAGGCTCTAAAGTTTATTTGTTTAAAAAACTCATCTTCTGCTAAAAGAAATCTACTTGGGATGCGATATAAAGTACCTACTCCATTAATTAATTTAGCAACAGGTCCTTTGCCTGTAGATCTTATTGCAAATCTTTCCACATCAGAAACCATCGCACCAGCATCAAGAATATTATCTTCTGCTCTTAATGAAGCTACTGCCATTTTTAAAGAATCAAATGAAGAAGTAACCATATAAATAAGTTCTCTACCTGCTCTCATTCTTGATATAGAGTCTTCTGCTCCTAAAGCTAATTCAACAGGTCTTGCTAGCGTATTTAATGCTGTTGAAAGCATATTGACTTGGTGAGTTATTGGACTAGATAAAATAGAGTTTATAAATATTTCATTTGTTATTTTTAAGAAACGAGTACCACCTCCTTCATTTATTAAAGTTTTAAGAGCATTTGGATTTTGTGATGCTATTTGTATTTTTCTAACTAAAGTTCTTAACTGTTTAGTGTCACCATCATCAGCAATTTTTAGTATGTCATCTATATTAAATTCACTTAATGGATCTGCATAAAGATCATCAGGAGTCGCTCGAAGATTTTGTGCTTGATCTAAAAACTTCTCTTCTGGTGTTCTTCCAAATAAAGATTGTATATCTGTAGCTTTGTCACCAACATTAGCTGGTACTTTATTAGCAGCTAAACTTTGACCTAGTATATTTTTAGTTGTTCTATGAATATTAATAAGACCATCAAAGATTTTTAAATTACTAGCAAATTCTTGTTTAATTTCGTCATAGCGTACACGATTACCAGTAGCCATTGTCTGATCTAATTGTTTTGCTAGATCTCCAACATTCGTAAGACTTTCATGTACTAAATCATTCATTGCAATAATCATTGCTGGCAAATCTTCTTTTCCACCAGGACCAAAATTATTTACAAATCTTTCTAAACCAAGAACGGTATCCTGTGGCAGTTGTCTTCTTGCTGCTTGTGCCATATTTGCAAACGATCTTTTTTCTGGAAACTGACCTTTTTGTTTGTATTTTTCTAAACGTGATAAAAGAAGTTCTTTCAAATCATCATTTGTATTAATTGTTCTTACGTTATAAGTTTGATCAACAGGTACACCTTGCCCTGTAGGGGGTATTCCTTTCAAGGATTCACCAGTGGCTTGTGATGTGCCTTTAGGTACACCTTGAGGTTCTATATCTTCTAATAGTTTTTTAGATCCAAGCATTTGATCTATTTCTTGAACATCACTTAAAGTGACTTGCTCATAATCTTTTAAAGCTTTTTGCATCCTTGCTTTACTGCCTGGATTATTTCTCATTTCTAAAACTTTATCTATAAAGGTATCTAGTAGAGATGACCCTTTATCTGTTGTTGTTTTAGCAACATCTTTAACTGCACCTGCTGCTCCTTTTGCTACACCCCCTACAAGTCCTACCCCTTTTTCAACAACTTTTCCTTGAATACCACCTGCACCAACAGCTTTTAACCTTGCTATATGGACACTTACTTCTTCATCAGGAGCAGAAAAAACATTTAAAAGTGGTTTTAGAAAAGTAGGTGCATGATTTGCTGCAATATTAAATAAGTTTTTTTCGTATGGATCTGTTAAAAATCCATCAACTATTGCACCAGCAGCGTACCCTCTTGCAGCTAATGGCAAGAACTTTAATCCTTTGAATATTGCTCCACCAGGTAATATATATTGACCAACCATGTGTGGTACTTCATATCTCCAATCACCTTCATCTGAATCAATTTTTAAACCTGCTGTTTTTAAGTTTATAAGGTCTTCATTATCATATGGATTACCAGCAAACGAATCATAAATATCATCAAAGACTTCAACTCCTTCATTGACTGCTGTTATTCCACCACCAACAAGTCCTCTTACAACTTTACTGGCAGAGGTTTCTTTTATTTTGCGATCAATTTTTTTGCGTTTTGTTCTAGCTTCTTCTTTACGAAGTTGATTATCTGATTGAAATCGCTCAAGTGGTGATTGTGTCATTAGGTGTCTATGCGAGGACCTTGATTAAATAATACATAAATAACTCGTCTAAGGTCTTGCTCTGTTCTTCCTTTTATAGGTTTTGCATTAATAAGTTGCTCTTTCGTAACTCCCTTTACTCCAACAAATTGATCTTTTCTAAGAATTTCATCAATAATATCTTTCTCATAACTGCCCATTCCTGGCATTAGACGTAAACCTAATCTTGCTCTGGCAACTCTTGCTAATACAGAACTCATTACACCTATCATGTCTTGTTCACTTGTTGGTATAGCTTCAGTCATCACCATCTGTGCAATAGCTAATTTATCTTGACTACTCTTTAAAGAGGTATCTGTAACTAATTGTTTGTAAATATTTTTCATTTCTGCAATAACTTCTGGAGGGGATGAATCTGCGTATGTATGACTAAATCCATCTTTTTTAATTGTAGTAATAAAAGCTGGATCTTTAGCTAAATTATCTCCTCTTTTACCACTACCAAAAGATACTGCTCCATTAAACATATCTATAGTTTTATTTATTCTTTCAATACCAGGAGTTTCTTGAGTATTAACATCAGACATTTGTTGAAAACCTTGATTAGGATTAGGAATTACATTGGGTCGTGCAGGGGTATCTTGATTAGTTGTAGTGCTACTTTCTTGATTCGTATTTGTAGCATCTGTGTTGTTAATAGATTTGTCAACAGTACCTATTAGTCTTTGAACTTCATCACCTGAAACTCCTGATTGTTCAGAAATTTGTTCTATTGTTGCTTCTGTTTTTATGCCTGTTTCAATTCTTTTTTTTATTCTTAAAAGTCTTTGTTTTGTTGTACTATCTCTCAGTTTTTGAATATTAACATCTAAACCTGGACCTTCCGCACTTCCTAAAAAGTCAACTGCTCGTTGTTGTGCTTCTTTCTTTACTTCTAATTCTTTTCTTACAATTTCCTCATCTGTTGGTGTTGCTGGTTGACCGTTTCTTTCAAAACTAAAAAACCAATCAAACATTGTATTCTGAATATAATTATCAATATCAACTTTTGCTATATCGGCTTCTTGACTAAATAGACCAGTATCGACATCATCAAGAAGATCATCCGATGCTTTTGTAATTCTTGCAATTGATTGTCTGATGGGATTAGCAGAACCATTAATATTTCTATTAATTGCAGTTGTTAGTTTTACTAATTCGTTTTTATCTTTTTGAGTTTTTAAAGTTCCGTTATACCAAGCTCTAGCTGCTTCTGCTGCTGCTAAAGGGTTTTCAAATTCATCTCTTGTAATACTTAAATAAATATCAGCTAACTCTTGATTAGAGTTGGATTGAGTTTCTAATGCAAATTCATTAAGATCTTTTATAACTCCTGGATTTTTTAATTTAAACTCACGAAATTGTTCTGCTGTTGTCTCAGGATTTAATAGTAAATCTCTACCTTCTTCTAAAGATGCTTGTAACTTTTCTGCTTCAATTCTTTTGTTTTTTGCTCTAGTAAAAGTATCTAGTTCAAATAATAAATCTGCTCTCATATTAAGAAAGTTTTTATTGCTACCTAAAGTTCTTGTTCCATTAGGACCAGAAGGAAAATATTCAATTATTTCATCTATAAATTTTTGGGCTTCTTGATCTCCCTCGTCACTTGTAAACCCTATAATACGAGCCACTTGTTTTATATCATCAAGTAGAAGATCTTGTACTTCCGTATAATTTTTACCTTTAAGTAATTTGCGTACATTGGTTATATAGTTACTAGCTGTTAACTTTGCTTCGTCTTTATAACCGAGGCTCCATTGTGTATATACTTGTTGAACAACTTCTGTTGCTTTACCTTGTAAATCTTCAATGTTGTAAAGACTGTTTTCTTTTTGATGATGTGCAAACCAAGCATCACTTGCTTTTTGTAGTTGAGGAAAGAAAAACTCAGCAGCATAATATTCATCTACATCAAGATTTGAGATAGCTTGATTTAATTTTTCTTGTTGGTAATTTATTATTTTTGGATCAGAAGAAGAAAAAGTTCTTAAAGGTTTACCGTCTATAGTATCTATGTTGTAAGAAGATAATAAATCACTTAAAGCATCACTACCTGCAAGACTTGCTCTTGTTTTTTGAGCAGCGTCTTTATACCAAATACTTCTTCCAGCAAATTCTTTAGCAGCTTCATCTCCATCGTTTTTTCTAACACTATCAACAATTGCACCAAATTCTTCTGCTGTATCTGAAACATTCTCTGGTGTTAATGCTTTTTTATATTCATCAATAACACCTTGTGAAGCTTCTTTTTTTGCAATTCCTTGTATTTTCTGTCCAATAAACTTCTGAAGATTAGGATTAACTATTGCTAAAGCTTCAGCTAAAGACTCAATACCAGTTTTAGGTTGAACACTGGGAGGTCGTACAAAAGTATCTACAGGTCTTGCAGATGATTGAAAAGCTGTACTTTGAAAACTAGATGTCATAATGCTGCAAGTTGACCGTAAGTGGATAAGCCTTGAGAAGCTACATTAAGTAGTACCGACCCTAGAGAAGGGATCTGGTTATAGGCTTGGTTAATATTACTTGTTAGTTGATTACGTCTATTATCTCTCTGTGCTGTCAATCCATCTACATTTCTACCGTATTGTCTGCTTGCTGATTCAAGTGCTTGGTTTATAGATTCTCTAAAGTTTGCTGTTTGTCGTTCCTGATCTGCTAATAACAAATCAACAGTAAGACCTGATCTACCTGATGCTTTTATAGCTCCTTTTGCTTGTAATCCTCTTATGGTTGCTGCTTGTTTTTCTTGTGCTTGTGATGCTCTTGATTCCTTTAACTGTGCTGCTAACCCTTCTTGTTGTGCAGCAAAAGCTTGTTCTGCTGATCTGTTTGCTATTAATGAAGATTGATATTGTTGTTCTGCTGCTGCCTGTGCTGCAGATCTCTGTGCAAGACCACTAACTAAATTAAGACCAAGAGATGCTGCAAACAGTGGACCTGCACTACCTAATGCTCCTATTGCTGCAATACACATCTATGCGATCCTCAGAAATTCGTAGAATGGTTTACCCTGCATACCGTAATGTTCGTGATATTGAATAAAAGTAAACCCAAGAGCTTTCAACCACTTGATAGCAGAATCATTCTCTGCATAT
>VMHT01030500.1_pt1 | contig 14747 bp, 19 predicted proteins | sample 4693611 | NCBI WGS metagenome assembly VMHT01 (sample SAMN12280063, study PRJNA550983) | marine metagenome | isolation source: seawater sampled from same location over 5 years 0.02-0.2 micron viral filtrate | place: USA: collected off the coast of southern California halfway between the port... ... | reverse complement strand
TCTAACTCCTTCTGAGTCCCATACATTTAATATGTATCTTTTCTTTGCTGTCCATATACCTCTGTCTGCAATATTCTCACGCTTCATACTCATTTTTTGTTCGTATGCCGAAACGTACGACGCCAAGTCCTGGTAACTTTTGTCGATAAACGGCTCCAGTTTTTCTTCACAGATCTTGTTAAGTAAGGAAACAATTGCTGCTTTGTCGCTAGACTTAGAAGTAAAAAATTTATTAACAAGAGGTCCAAGATTAAGATATATTGAGTCTGTGTCAGATGCAATTACGTAATCCTCCTTATCAGTAGAGAGTAGTTTATTTAGGTAACCGTTCATTTTATTCTCTATCCAACGGATAGAAACCTGTCCTGACAGTGTGATTGCTTCCGCATTTGCTGTCTTATAATATCTGAAATGTTCATTACCAATAGCACCATAGGCAGAGTTAAGAGATATCTTCTTTGCCATCTGTATATTATTACAACGGGCGATCTCTTTCATGAGTTCAACAGTAGGAGTTTTTTCATACTGTTGCTTTGCTTTGATCATTCGTTTCTTGAATATAACTCTAGAGTCATACATCTTTCTCATCATCTCTGGTAAAAAACCAGACACATCTTTTCTGTACTGTGCTCCATTTGCACATGTAGCATATTGTTTATCAACTTCTATCTCTTGATTTAGAATCCCTTCAACGCTCGCACTGGGATGTCTGCTCTCCCTGAGTGTTTCGGGCGAGATATTGTACTGCATAATAAGGTGAGGATACAGACTATTGAGATCAAAACTGACCACCCAATCATAGAATCCTGGTTTTGGTTCCTTAACATATGCTCCTGCGTATTTCGTATCTTTAGTTGCTTCCTTCTTAGGAGGTATAGCAATCTTACGTTTATTTAATTCATTGTAGATATAGTTGTCCCACATACGAACCTGACTAAACACATCTTCGTAATTTACTTTAGCATCATATGCCATAGTGTATGCAAGTTCAATCAACTTCATCTTATCATCTAGTTTATCAACGAGACGAACGTCATGGATGTTGTAATCAATAAATTTCTGCCAGTCCTTCTCATAGAACTCTTTGAATGTATCAAACTCAGAGTGATCAAGTTTCTTCTCACTTAATTCTACATTACAAATGTGATCGAGTCTGTAAGATTCTTGATTAGTATAAGTAAATTTCTTATAGAGTTCAAGATAATCTAATGTAGATATACCAAGTGTATCAACCGCAAATTGTTTACGACCTTTAATGAAGATCTCACGTTGTGATACTAATCTCCATGGTGATAATAGTTTTACAAACTTCTCACCTAGTATACGTTCAATACGATTGCAAATGTATGGCATATCAAACAACTGCACGTTCCATCCTGTAATAACATCAGGATAATTTGCTTGCCAGTAATCTAAGAAAGCATTCATCATACTTTCTTCCGATCTAAAGTGCATGTAATCAACATCAGCATGTTTGTTGTCAAATGGTCTAGCTCCAAACACAGTGATGCGACCAGAGAAACTATCTTTGATAGAGATAGCAAGTATCTCCTGATCAGCAGATTCTATGTCTGGGAATCCATTCTCAGCAGCAGTCTCAATATCAATATTAAATATACGAATCTTGCTACTATCAAACTTTAGTTCTTCTTCTGGATGTTGTTCTGCAATGTACTGATATAAAAATCTTGTGTTCCCATAAATGTCAAAGTCAGGAACTTCTTTGTATTGTTTTACAAACTCTCTTGCTTCTGATATAGAACCAAATCTATGTGGTTCTACAGCATTTCCTTCTAGTGTTTTCCATTTAGAATAATTTTTTGAGGGCAAAAAAAGCGTTGGGTTAAAAGGAACCCGAACGCTATATCTTTCGCCATTATTATATCCCCTTACAAGGAGACGATTTCCTGCTTGTTCAACACTTGTATAAAACTTCATTCAAGAGACTTAATATAATTTGCAAGAAGATTCTTGCTAGGTTCTACAATAGTAGTAATGTCAGATGATCTAACAATCACCTCAGAGTCATCAGAATGTTTTGGCCAATGACTTAAGTTGCCTTCACTGTCCACCTCAAAAGGTTTACGAAGTATACAATCAGGATCACCAGGTATTAGTTCTCCTTCTACTTCATCAACTTGGGCAACTATCCATTCATTACTCAGTCGCAGTAGATTCGCTGCTATCTCCATCAGTTTTTTCCTCGTAAAAAATTTGTTCTTCTTTTAGTCCAATCTCTTTCAATCTTTCAGCATAATTACCGAGAATATTATTGTCAGGATAGACGACGCTAATGATATGGTCACCACTAATCCTATGATCTTCGATAGGAGAGTAAGGACACCATCTAGAATAATTGATAGGTATAGTACCATCTTCATTTAATTCTCCGAGACCAAGTAGATATGGATATACTAATCTATATCCTACCACCTTCTCTTCATCATTTTTAACCTCACCAAACATACAGAGAACACGTTCTGCTGTAGATAAAGTGACGATTCTAATATTATGATTTGTTTTCAAATCTTCATTCATTAGTTAATTCCTTTTTTTCTTGGAGTTTTCTTTCGTAAGCATCTTGTAATCCTGGTTCGGGAGTACTGATTGTCATTACGCAATCGTATGGAATCTTAAACTGCCAATCAGGAGAATAAGGATTCCATTTACTGAATTTTACTTGGTATTCCATACCTTGCTGTTCAGTAAGATATTGTGGTGTGCTACCATTTAGAGTTAAAACATATGGTTCTTCCATGAGAAGACAAACACCTTTTTTGTTGTCTCCTTCTTCATCAAAGATCTCTTTTAATTCTGTAATAACACGGTCACCTGTTTTAAAGGTAACAACTGATACTGCCATATTATAGCACCTAAAATTAAATTTGTCAATTAAGATGGGATCCTTTTACAGATCCCATACCATTATAATATTGTTTTGTTAAATTGTCAATCAAAAATGTTTCTGACGTTTTTGTTTCTCTGGTAGTTCCTTCAACATCTTTATTGTAAGCAGACCATCTGCAAATTCTACAGATTCAACTTCTACATCATCTGCCAGTTGCCAGTTACGTGAAAAGTTCTTATTAGATATTCCTTTATATGAATACTTTCTATCTTCCTTAGAAGATTTGTTTGCTGAGATCGTTAAAACATTCCTTTCACTTTCTACAGAAATGTCCCCTTCTGAAAATCCTGCAAGTGCCACCTCCAATATGGTTCTAGAATCAGATCCATTATAGATGTTGTAAGGAGGATAGTTTGTTCCTGATCCTGCAAAAGCTTCAAGTCTGCTGAATGTTTCATCGAGTCCTAGTGTGAATGGAGTAAATTGCTCCCATGTATAGTTTACCATTGTGTCCTCCGTAAAGCGACGTAAATTAAGTGACCCTTTCGGCATCACATTAATATTTTATAATTATAGCATAAAAAAAGGAGGTGTGCAAACCCCCAAAAACCATTACGGTTTCTACTCTTCTATTTCAAAGAACCATCTAATGTGTTTTATGTAATCAAATGTACAACCTATATCTTTATCACAATTGACATCATACTTCCTATCACATAAGAACGTTCTTAATTCCTCAATAGAATTAAACTTGCCTTGATGTCTTTCCTGTTCGTCGTAAAGATGGTACTTCATTAAGGTTCTTGTTTCTTCCTCCCTATATTATACTTGGATTCTAACGTCCAGTCATTCTTTTCCTTAAAACTTAATACTTTTATTTGATTTAATGGAGCAAGGTCTGAAATCTTTTCTTTACTGTCGTCATTTATTGTTACTAATCCCCAGTCAACTAATAATTGTACGATCCTATTCCTACGTTGAATGTCATTCAATGACAAATTAGTATTCTTACCATCTAGTGCGAATAATTCTTTAAAGTGTACGATATAATACTTGCCTTGTTTGTGGAGTATGTGACAAGATTGATATATCTTCTTTTCTTTTCTTGATGCTACACCTATACGTGTTAGTGTCTCACGAACTTTTAAAAAATCATCTGGTTCAGATAATGAAACCTCAACCATATCGGTTTGTTTCCATTGTATCTCAAGTTCACCGTTCATGTTTGCCACCTTTGCTTAATGCTTTTTTTATATGATCTAACTGATTCTTGGTGAGGACTCTGAGTGCTTGAAGAGCTTTATCGTCATTATAACCATAATACTCTTTTACTATCTCAAGATAATCAATAGAATCTTTCTTAGTCCAAGGAGAGAATCGCTTCCTTGGTTTCACACTATTTATATAAAAGTCATACTGCAAACGCTTTGGGAGATGAGGGTTCTTGTTCATCTCATTGGCAAACAACACAGTGTCAGTAAAGGAACTTAAGCATCTGTTAATAATATATGTTGGATATTTTCTCTCCGCATCAAGATCATCAACCAAGATATTCTTTTTGGATTGATTGATGCTGTATAGGTAATCTTTTAGTTGGTACATTATTTACTTAGCAGTTACCCCAACAACTCTAGCATTGGGATTTCTCGCAAGAGCAACTTCACGTGCATCTTGATAGTCTTTAGCAATCACTTCTTCTTTGAATACAGTTCCTGCTTTGTATAGGGTTACTTCACACTTCATAATTAAATAAAACTAATTCTTTTCTGGATGCCTGTTCTTTATTATAGCATCCCGTAGACCTCATTGTGTAAGTGTGTGCAAATTCTGCAACTGTCCACTTCTCAAACCTATCTCGTATTAGTTGTGATGAGTTATATGATATTAGTATAGGTGATTTATAATCATCACACCATGATGCAAACTCATCATGATTAAATCCTTTATGCATATTTCCCTTACGTCCATAGAGATTAGATTTAATTTCATATGGTGGATCTAAGTATACAAAAGAATCTACATCATCAGAGAGCATTCTCTCATAAGATAAATTAGTTATCTTCCAGTTCTCAATCATACGTGAATACTCTGGAAGTTTTTCAATACCATTCATTGAAAAATTACTTTCTGATGCTTGCCTAGAAAATGAACTACTTTCTGTTAGTCCACTAAAAGAACATTTGTTTACAACATAAAATGATACAGCACGATCAACAGCATTTGCTACTGGTTTTGCTAAGTAGTCTTTACAATCTAGAAATAGTTGTTCAGCAGCAAATGGATTTGAATGTGTCTCTTTAAGTTGCACTAAGTTATCTTTAAGTTTATCACCATCTGATTGCAGTATCTTCCAAAAATTATACAATGGTTCATAAAGATCATTGACCCATATCTCTAGGTGTGGATACCTTTTACCTATCTCTATCGCTACAGACCCACCACCTAAAAATGGTTCACGAAATTCTGTGTAGTCTTTTAGATCAGGAATAAACTGGAACAGTTTACTCAATGCTCTAGACTTACCACCAGGATATCTGAGTGGTGTTTTGTACGACTTTAAACTTTTTACTTTTGTCTTCATTTCTTTCTCTCTTCATACTGGTAGATAAAGAATACTCCTAGTATGACCCAGAAAATAATTTCAAGTCCGTAATTGTTCATGGTTTCTTGCCCTCCCAAATAATTGCTTCAACCAAATAATTTCTTGCTCGTTCAATGCCTTCTAGATTATCACCCAGTGCACCTATACTAGTATTACATACCTTACATAAAAATCCACGTAGTTTTCCTGTTTCATGACAATGATCTAAAACTAATTGTAGATCTGTCCTACCACAACAATCACATGGAGTTCCTAAAGGTTTTGTTTTACCATGTATTTTTTTAAGATCCCTCTCTACCTTCCTGACAACCTTTCTACATTCATAGCACATACCATGACGATATGTTTTCTTTGCTGTAACTGTAGTTATCTCAAAAGCAGTGTCCTCCTTTTCTTTTTTACATGTTCTACATATCTTCACTTGAATTCACAACTCATCATAACTTCTGTTAGACATGCTAACAAGTTAACTTCCTGATCAGGAACAATAGGAATACTGTTCATATACTTTGCAATAATTAAAACAGCTTCTGGTATAGAAGATGGTTTCAATACACCATAAAGACTATCATAGATCTTACGCATAACCATGGTAGGATCATTGTCCATATGTTGTACAACCCAACTCTTTACTGTAGTAAATTCTTTCTTCTTGAGTGAAGATAGTAATGCATCAAGATTAACATCAGCAACATCAACAAGGATGGCAGATGTAATAGAACCTGTAGCAGCATAACGTTGACACTCATTAATAAGTCTTCGCCAGTCTGGATAATATCTCTTTATGAGTTTTGCTAAGACTCTATCATCATACTCAACTTTCTCGCTAGTAAGAATACTTCTTAGTCTCTTAAAGAACTCACCTTGTAGTTGAGTTGCTTGCTCAGGTTTGATTCTAAAATCAACTACTGTACATCTAGAATGCAATGGTTCAATAATTTTATTAATGAAGTTGCAAGTAAAGATAAAACGACAGTTGCTATGAAACTCCTCTACAGCAGTCCTCAAGGACAACTGTACGTCATTGGTAGTGTTGTCTGCCTCATCTATAATAACGACCTTGTGAGACGCACCAGACGTTAGAGAGACAGTTGTAGCAAATTGTCTTACACGATTTCTAACTGTATCCAGAAAACGACCTTCATCAGATCCATTGATAATAATATATGATGCTCCTATTTCATCACACATTGCTTTAGCAATTGTAGTTTTACCTACTCCTGCTGTGCCACTCAATAGCAAATTAGGTAGTTCTCCTTGTTCGACAAAACCTTGAAAGACTTTACGTGTTGTATCTGGAAGGATACAATCCTTCACAGCACTCGGTCTATATTTTTCAACCCAAAGGAACTCTTTGCTCATTATATAATTGTAAGTTAAAAGAAAATGTTAATCTCATATTAGCACTGGTTGTCAAGTCAACGCAATGCTTCAAATATGGTGGGAATAAGATTACATCCCCATCATGTAAATTTGGTTGTAAACTATCAGCAAAGTATTCTCTAAAGTCCTCACTTTGATATGGGAACTGATGAACTCTATTGTTAGAATCTGGACGGAAAAACGTTGTGGGTGTAGCACCTTTATTATAATAGATACCACACCAGTACGGTGTTTGTTCCATACAACCTGTCAAGTGTGTATGTGGTTCTTGCCCTTGACACTCATGATATACATTATACCAGAAATTATTAACAACAAACTTATCTGGTATACCATTCGATATAAAAAGTTTTTTAATTTGTTCTGACAAATCTTTTATCAAATTATTTCTGACATCAGGAGATACTAATCTATCATCGTCAGTAATAAAAGGATAGGTAGAATTGACAGATGCTGTCCATCCTTTAGGACGACTATCTATTCTACCTAGATCAGAGAAGTCATATGTTTCATGCTTATCAAATCTAAAAGTAAATATAGGAACATAAAAAACTTTATGTAGCTTCACTTGGGTTCAAGGGCAATGTAATACCTAAGGTCTGCGTCTTGACTTGTCCACTCAGAGATTAAGTGTTGGGATACTTTAACAACATAGTCACTCGGTAGAACACGAATGTTCTCAATCTTAAGGTCAAGAGAAAAGGTGCCAGTAGCAGTACCCTTGAGAGAGATATCGTAAGTATTACTGGTATCATTTTCTTTATCTCTAAGAATTAATTTGATAGTATCTGATCCTTCTTCTGAATAGAAAGTTAGATCAGGAAGACTATAAACTGCAGATGCTTTCTGAATATTAATAAGATCCTCTCCAGTTAGAGAGAATTGAATATCAGAACCAGGAAATTTTACATTCCTTTCTGGTGCACTCTTCAATGTAATCTCAGGATCAGAGAAGTAATACTTAGCAGACTGACGACCACCACGAATGTTTACAAAATCTCCAGAAGTAAATTCTAAGGAAGGGTTATCAAACAAAGAAATGCCACTTAGAAATTGACTTAGATCATAGATTGCAAAGTCAGTAGGAAATATTTCTTCTCCTGTAAATTTTGCTAGGATGTTTTCTGCGTTAGATATCGTTCTAACTGTAGAACCTTGTCGAAATACAATTGAAGAATTGATGGTCGAAAAGTTTTTAAGGACGTCTAGTGTTGTTTTGGATAGTGTTACTTTACTCATTTGTCATAATCAACTGAAAAGGTTGTAGGTGTGTTTGCATCTAGTTCTGCTGCTCTAGCAGACTTGTCGCTAAAATGTAGAAGTAGTACAGCATAGTGAACAATCTTAAAAAGATCTTTACGTGCTGTCCCCTTTCTATCATACCTTGAGGCATATTTCAAAATGTTAGACCTACAGAATGCCTCTGCATCACCAACAGAATCAATAAGATCCAATGTTTGAATCCCATGTTTACTATAGTGTGCACCGTAGGTACTAGCGATGTAGTCTGAGATTTCTTTTAAAATCTCTTGTTCATCATACTTCAATTTTCACTCCAAACATGATCTATATCACCATGATAGCATTGAAATTGATTTCCGTCAAGGTCAACAACATTTATTTTATGTGTTGATGACCATTCAGAACCATCATCTCCTATGATGCGAACACTCCTACCGTCTTTAAGACGGAGGATGTGTCCTAGATAACCATCAAACGGTTGCTTCATCTTCTACCTCGTTTGGAACTACATCTGCATCTATCTTATCATATAATTCTAAGAATGATTGCTTTGTTTCGTCATCAAAACGATTGGTGCAAACTTTGATTGCTTTCATACGGTTCTGCCAGATAGCAAATGCACGAATGATATGTACAAGTCTACGTGTAGAGATCACTTCATCAACACCACCATCATTGAATGTTCTACGGATGATGTCTGCCCAGTTAGCAAGATGCTCACAGAACTCTTTGTCAAGAACACCTAGTGATGCTGCTGCTTTCTCTAGTATCTTAGTTTCTGTAGCAGGAGTAGGATAGTCTTGCTCAAATGTCAAAGCGAATCTCTCAAGGAATGCTTCGTTCAAGACATTAGTACCGATGAATCTACCATCCTCAGAACCTTTACCTTTTGTATTTGCAGTTGCAAATATGTTGAAGCCAGGACGACGCTCTACATAGCGACCAGTCTTCTTCAAGAATAAACCTTTACCTTCTAGTACAGATTGTAAGCAAAGTATCTTGTTGGATGCTAGGTCAACCTCATCAAGTAAAAGTATAGCACCTCTTTCCAATGCTTCGATTACAGGACCGTTGTGCCATACAGTTTCACCATTGACAAGTCTGAATCCACCGATAAGGTCGTCTTCATCTGTCTCGATAGTGATGTTGACTCTGATAAGTTCTTTCTTGAGTAATGCACATGCTTGCTCTATACCAAGAGTCTTACCATTACCTGACATACCTGTAATGAATGTAGGATAAAAGATACCTGATTGAATAATCTTCTTGACATCAGGGAAGTTACCGAAAGGAACAAAGTTATGGTCTTTATCAGGAACTAGATTTTCTGCAACAGCAGGAGATGCTGATGGTGCGTTATATACTATCTCTAGTTTTTCTTGTATTGTAAGATTCCACTTACCAATACCTTGTTTGTATTTTTTAAGTCTTTTCTTGACAGTAGCGAGTGAACAATTAAAATGCTCTGACGCTTGAAATAATTCTTTAGTATTAACTTCGGTACCGAACTGTTCTGTTAGGTATGCAACGAAGTCTTCAGTTGTTACAGGGATAGGAGCGAATGGCATTTTTTTGTTTGTTTGTTATGTACTTAGTATAAAGGATAGTGTGGGGTGTTGCCACCCCTAGTGGACAGTTTGTCAACTGACATGACTCACAAATGAGTTGAGTAGTTTTTTGTTGACTGCTTTGTTTGTAAGCATCTTTTTAAATGCTCTGGTGATGTCACCTTTTTTAGCATTGTCTTTTACAACAAACTCTGTGTCAGTATCAAGTGCTTTGTTATTGATAGCATATAGAGCAGTGTATGCTTTACCATTTTTGATGATTGCAGACTTCTCCTTCTTCCATTGTTTTTTGATCTCAGTGAAGTTGCTATCTTCTGCACCGTATGTATCAACAAAGTTCATTAGTTGACCACCTGATAAGATACGAAAACCTAGAACATTTACATCTGGGTTACGATCACGAAGTTGTCTGATAAAGATGTTAGTGCATCTACCATATTCAAAACCTGTATATGTGTGACCAGTTTTACGATCACGTAATGCTACACCAACATCAATACGACGTGCACGGATTACAATTTCACCTTCACCTCTATCATACTCATAACCATATGAACTACCACATGCTTCGCCATCAGTTAAGATGCATACATTTACTTTCTGAAGATCATTTTGCTTTTTGAATTCTGGAATCATGTAGTTAAGCATAACGATTGATTCATTCAAAGGAGTTCCAGATAAACCAAGACCTATTGTTGGAGTGTAAGAACCATATCTACCATGGTATGCTGCTTGACGAAAAAGATTCTTTACCATACGCTCATAGTCTTTACCATTAGAACGTGATGAAACAAAGTTCATTAAGTGGAAGAATGAATCAAGATTGAATTGACCTTTTACCATATTATCATAATCTTCGTCGCCATAGTAACTACGGTGGTATGAAAGATTCTCTGATGGTATACCATTCTCTATAGCATTTTGTGCTGCTTTCCACTCATTAGTAAAAGCATAAACCTCGAAAGGAATTTGTACTTTTTTACAGAATGAAGTTAAGTTAATTAATTGCTTTACAGTAGCAAGTAATTCATAACACATAGAACCTGACCAATCAAGAATGAATATCATGCCATGGTTCTTACCATCAGGAACAACAGTTACTCTTTTGAAAAGATCTTCATTGTACTTGTATGTGTGGAGAAGACCTGTGTTTAGAACACCTGTCTTTGCTGTTCCTGCACGTGCGTATGCATCTGCAGATTTACGACACTCAAACTCTTTAACAAGATAATTAACTTCTTTCTGAGATTGCTTACGAAATGTTTTGTACATATCATCAACTTCAGCGAAGTCATTTCTTTCATCATTTTGACTATCAATCCAATCATGTAATACTTTCCAATCTACAACGTGCTTAGAAGTATCAACATTCTCAGGTATCTCTATGTACTCAGTAACTCGTGAATAATCTGTAGAAGATAATTTTTCTTGAGCATCACTAAATGCTTGCTGTGTTTGAGAACCTTCTATACCACCTTCATCTTCAATACCATCATCACCATCATCTAGGTTACCATCTTCATCATACCAATCATCCCTTACATCTTCTAGTTCTGCTCCTGATGTGCCACCTGTACTACCTTCTGTGCTAGGAGCATTTTCAGTTTTAGGTGCTTTGGTTTCTACCATGCCAAATCCTTCTCCATCATCTTCCATGTCACCACCAGTAGCAGACTCAGGTTGAGATATAGAAACTTCTGTTTCTTCCATATCATCTTCATGTTCTTTACTGTAGTTGTATACGTCTTCTGCAATCTTACATACTTCGTCAAATGTTTCTGCCATGTCAGCACGAGCAGCAAATACTAACTCTGCACCACTAAGAGGAATCATAGCATATGCACCTAGTTTGAAGTGTAGGTTGATGCGATCAATAAGAGATAACTTTGTAAGGTCTGTGTCAAGAATCTGGAAGAAGTCTTTATCATTTAACTCACTATATCCACCAGTAAAAGATTTCTTAAGACCAGGATACTTACGCTTCATGAGTTTCTCGATACGAGCATCCTCAATGACGTTTACATAATCTTGTGGGCAAGACACTTGCTCTCTGAAGTCTACGTTAGGTGTGAATAATGCATGACCTACCTCATGACCTACAAGCATATCATATACAATGTCGGATGCTTTATCCCACTTTGGAAGAACTAGAACTCTAGTATCAACATTGAAGTATGCTGTAGGAGTTTGCTTGTGCTCTACAATAAGATTCTCTGTTGCGAGAAGTCTTGCTAAATTACCTTTGATCTCTTTAGTGAACATGTGTCTGTGTTTCGTATATACACATGATAACAGATATTTTTGCTAGCCAACCAGTGCGTGTGTAACTTCGTTAACTGTCACATTCATTGTAGAATAGTTCTTACTCTTCTCTACTGTAATAGTTCTATCAAACTTGTCATCTAAATTTTCTTTATGACTTATAACATACACTTTTGTGTGCTCATCAAAATTTCTCAAGATCCATCCTAGATCAGAACCTCCTTGTTGATCTAGAGATCCATCAAATATCTCGTCTAGTATAAGTAAGTTAGTATCAACGCTATTCTTAAGCTTAGCAATACTACGCCAAGTGAGCAAAAGAGCAATATCAATGCGAGCTTTCTCTCCTTCTGAGAACGAATCATATGAAAATATATCCCTGTATCTACTCTTAATTATTTCTTCAAAGTTCTCATCAAGGGTGAAATTGACATAAAACTCCATCCTTTGTAAGAATTCGTTAATTAACTTATTCATTGTGGGAAGATAAGTCTTGATAATCCTAGTCTTTATCCCATTATCCTTAAGTAACTGTGATGCTGTTGTCAGGACATCACGATCTTTCTTCAAGTCTGCAGATTGATTTGTATAATCTTTCTTGTTCTTAATAAAAGTTTCCAGTTTTGTATACTCTGCTTTCTTATCTGGATTGCTACCCTCTAATTCTTTTATTTCATTTTCAATAGTAGTTATCTGTTTCCTAATAGTCATCAGTTGATAATTAGTCTGACTGATAGCTGTATTGATATTGTTTACTTCAGTTGACAACTCAGTAAATTTATTAAATCTTTCTTCCTCTCCTTCTATTGCTTCCATCAATTCCTGCTTGCCATTAGAAGTATTTTTAATTTTAGTTTCTAACTCTCCTGTCATTGTTGCGACAAATTCTTTTTCAAGTTCTTGAGAACACGTAGGACAAACATCATTCTCTTGGAAAAACTTGTGATCTTTTTCGCATGTGTTCAACTTATGTGTCAACTTAATTAAAAACGTGTTCAACTTTTTCAAATTTGCACTGGACTTAGAATACTCCTTCATTTCTTTATTAAGTCTTTCGATTTGTTGTGTGAGAATCAAAACTTCTTCTGATCCCTGTGACTCTGTTGTTACATATTCATCTATCTGTTTCTGTTTTTTCTTTATATCTTCCTCAGTTCTCCTCTCTAAGGTGAGCATATGTTGTTTCTGTAATATTATTTTGTCCTTGAGTAAATCTAATTGATAGTTCACTTCTTGAATTTCTATATTATTTTCCTTTACTCTATCTTTTAATAGAAGATTCATAGTAGAGAATACCTGTATGTCTAGTATATCTTCAATGATCTCTCGTCTCTGTGGTACAGATAACTTCATAAATGGTACGAACGTAGATGATCCTAACACCACAATCTGTGTGAATGATTTATAGTTCATCTTAAGAACACTGTTCTCAAAATTCTTTTGTTGTTCGTTTACAGAACTCTCCTTATCCCACAGCACACCATTGTGATAGATCTCAAACTTGTTTGGTTTCATACCACGAACAATTTTATATTCACTCTTACCAATACTAAATTCTATTTCTACAATACAATCCTTTTCATTGATACTATTGATCAACATACTCTTACTAATCTTACGAAAAGGTCTAGCAAACAAAGAAAAAGTAAGAGCATCCAGAATGGTACTCTTACCCGCACCGTTGCTGCCAACGATTAAATTAGTTCTTCCTACTGTAAAATCAATCTCACTAAAAACATTTCCAGTTGATAGAAAATTCTTCCAACGGATTTTCTCAAAAATTATCATTCTAAATCATTAGGTGGTATTAAAAAATCGTCGGGTGTAATTATGGAAAACCTTTGTCCACGATCTTGACATGCTCCTATTATAACATGTTCTTCCATTTCGACAACCGTCATTGCAGGGTAATCTCTATCTTCTAACATTGTCAGATATCTATCTGCGTCATCTTCTATTTGAAATATTGGTATGACACGATTCTTCTGTTCATCATAGACAGAATAAACTCCCTCTGCATGATCTTCTAGTGTAAGTACGTACATTATCCAACGTTACAACTTTCAATATATAGGGATCGCATGAGGTTCTTGAGATGAGATTTGTCTACAGCTATCTCTACTTCGTCAATGTATTCGTTGAGTAATGTCATTGTATCCTTAGTCTTTAAGTCTACATCATCAATGTCATCTGTGTCAACTAGTGTTTCCACTATCTTAACATCATGAGCACCTACGTTGTAAAGACGATCAACCAATGTTTCAAACATCTGGTAGTCTCGTTTCTCTTCAACGATAATTTTGATGAACTTTTCTTTATAACTAGACACATCTGATTTGTTGTAGTCGTTTGTGGCATCGTCATAAAATATCTTTTCAAAGATACTATATGGGTTTTTAACAAACTTAAGTCTGTCAGTTTCAGTATCATAGATATGAAATCCACGACTATCTTTGTAATCATTCCAGTACATCTCATATGGATTACCAAGGTATTGAACATTACCACGTTTTGATCTGTGATGAAAATGTCCTGACCATACACGATCAAAGTTTTTAAAATCATTTACAGAAAATCCACCATCAAAATGCATTCCTGGTGTGACTTCAAAACCATCAACTTCCATGTGACTACACATTATATCAGCATTACTACTCTTCATAATTTCTACTGCTTCCTTCTTATTACCAGAATTAATCCAAGGCATCATAAGAAAATTCTTACCACCAACACTTATATGTTCTGGTGAAGAATAGATAGAAATGTTTTCATAATTCTCTAGTAGTAACTCAGGAGAATTAATCTTATTAGTATTTTTGTAGTAAGTACAATGATTACCAAG
>VMHT01220307.1_pt1 | contig 14752 bp, 13 predicted proteins | sample 4693611 | NCBI WGS metagenome assembly VMHT01 (sample SAMN12280063, study PRJNA550983) | marine metagenome | isolation source: seawater sampled from same location over 5 years 0.02-0.2 micron viral filtrate | place: USA: collected off the coast of southern California halfway between the port... ... | reverse complement strand
TCAGGCGCTGACTCAATTATGTTTAATAAAGCCGTGGCCTGCAGCTATATTTTTCTTTAAGCGTCGCAATTGGTTAGTGCATTTTCGTCATACCTTTGTTGCAGATTGTAGCGCCTGCACCTAGAATAACTGTACATACGTACAGTTATATTACTTGATTATCATGCTAAAGTTTATCCCTATACGGGCACAGGCGGGCATTGTAGGTTTTGAGTCTCCAGCCACTGAATATAAGGAACTGGGCCTGGATCTGGATGCACTGCTCATCGAACACCCCAGTGCGACCTATATCGGTCTCGCTCAGGGGGAGTCTATGATCCGGGATGGGATCTTTGATGGAGACTTACTGATTGTTTCGCGTGCGGAGCCAATTACCGACCTGTGTATCTGTGTAGCCAATCTTAATGGCGTGTTTGTGTGTAAGCGTGTGGATATCCGACATCGCCGATTACTTTCGGGCTGTCATCGCACACCTCCGTATCAGCTAACTGATGACGATGACTTTCAGATAGAAGGGGTGGTGATCCGCTCTATTCGTATTCATAAACCTCTGCGACAGGCGCTATGAGTATTGCTCTGATTGATGCCACCAGCATGTATGCCAGTGCCGAAAAAATCTTTGACCCGACAATACGTAAGCGTCCCGTCATAGTACTTAGCAACAATGATGGCGCGATTGTGGCAATGTGTCCGATAGCCAAACGTCTGGGAGAACCGTTAGGTATCAAAAAGTTCTCTCCTTATTTTATGCATGCAAAAGCCGCAAAGCAGGCTGGGTTTGTGGTGCGCAGTAGTAATTATGAACTGTACGCCGATATTAGTCAGCGCATGATGGATACCTGTAGCCAGTTTGGCGAAACGCATGTTTACAGCATTGATGAGTGCTTTATGCGGTTTCCTGAGCACTACAGCAGCGCTACATTGGAAGCACTTGGTAACACTATTCGAAAAACAATCTGGCGACAGGTTCGGTTACCAGTGGGGGTGGGGTTCGGGCCTTCATTAACGTTAGCTAAGGCGGCCAATCATGCTTCTAAGAAGTTGCCAGGCGCCATGGGCGTAGCGTGTGTTAACCACAAGGCGGCAAGACGTCAGGTTCTGACCCAGATGCAATGTGCCGATATATGGGGGATTGGGCGACGGCTTGCTAAGCATTTAGACGCTATGGGCATCATGAATGCGTGGCAATTGTCTCAGCAATGCCCCACCCTGATGCGCAACAGGTTTTCGGTACTGGTTGAAAATACGGTACGTGAGCTTACCGGCGAACCTCGCTTTAGCTGGGATGAGCAACGGGCAGCTAAAAAAGAAATATATTCCACTCGTAGTTTCGGGCAGCGGATTTCTGACAAACAATTATTACACCGCTCACTTATCGGTCATGCTGAGGTGGCGGGTCGCAAACTCAGACATCAGGGCAGTTTATGTGGGGCTATGATGATTTTTGCTGCCTCCTCGCCTCATGATACTCAACCGTTTTATAAAAAGTCCGTGATGCATCGGTTCGCGTTTTCTACCGCTGACACCCGGCATATGTTAAAAGCGGTGACGGCATCGGTTGAAGCTTTATATAAACCAGGTGTCCAGTACTATAAAAGCGGCGTGGGCCTGGTCGATTTAGTTGATGAGGCTCATTACCAGGGGGATCTTTTTGTCCAGCCTGATGATGACAGTGGCTTAATGAGCACCCTGGATAAAATCAACCAGCGTTTCGGCCGTAATACCCTTAACTTTGCCAGCAAGGGCACCCAAACGGGGTTTGCTATGCGACGCGACTTTTTATCTGCCTGCTCTACCACACGTTGGCAGGAGATCCCAACTATAAAGTGTTGAGTAATTTCTGCTCGTCACAGGCGCTATTAGGTTATTCTATAACAGGCCGAACAATAGCAAAGTGGTTGCATTTTATACTGTCTGCATATACAGTACTTCCACTGCGTTATATATTTCAAATTACCCATGTGGAGCAAATTATGGCGATCACCGTTCAGTATGTTGTAACTCATAAAGATGTGGAGAAACTCGTGACCACCGATAAAAAAGCCGCTGACCAGTACGATAAAATGCTAGATGCCGCCGACAATCTGGCGGGTTATCTCACTGCGATGGGAATAAAAATGGAAGAAGACAAAATGGAAGAGCTGTCTATTCTGCTAGCCAAGAACAAAGATGCTGTGACTAAGCTGTTAAAGGGCAGCGCCCTGGATAATGTGCTGGATGCTAATTCAGCGGAAGTGGTTAAGCTTCAGGCTGGTAAGTAGTTAGTTTCCTGTCAGTACCAGGCGATAAATTACCAATGTGTTTAGGTCTGTAAATTTGATATAAAAGCCGGAGTACGCCCCATTGTAAAATCAAGGTGACTTCTCTGAGATCTCTACAACAGCCGAATAATACATCCTCGCCTTCGCCGGCGGTGCACCTTCGCGATATCATATTTCGTTATCAGGGTGCCCCCCAGCCAGTATTGAAAATTGATAACTGGCAAATTAACCAGGGCAGCCATGTTTTTGTGGAAGGCGCTTCCGGGTCAGGAAAAAGTACGCTGCTCAATTTATTGACCGGGACCCTGCAACCCCAGAGCGGAACTATTTCTTTGCTGGGAACCGCTTTTTCGTCGCTTTCTATGCGTAAAAAAGATCAATTCCGGGCCCGGAATATCGGGGTGGTGTTTCAGCAATTTAACCTTATTCCTTACCTCAGCGTAGCGCAGAATATTGAAGCCGCGGCGTATTTTGCTAATCGTAAACAACATTTCTCTATTGATGCGGTCTCCACACTTCTTGAAAAGCTGCAATTACCTACAGCCTTGCTACATCAAAAAGCCAGTGCATTAAGTGTTGGCCAACAACAACGGGTAGCTATTGCCCGGGCGCTGATAAACCAGCCTCAGCTAATGATTGTGGATGAGCCGACTTCGGCACTGGATGCCAATGCACGGGATAAATTCATGCAGTTATTGCTGACCACGGCCACACATAGCACGCTCATCTTTGTAAGCCACGACACCAGTTTGGCTAAGTATTTTTCGCATCATTACACGATGGAAGCACTAAATTCAGCACGGAGCAAAGTATGTTAAGCCGTATTGCTTATGCCAGCTTACGGGAACGGTGGGCCTCGGTCATGCTTACGCTGCTATCGATTGTCATAAGCGTAAGCCTGTTAGTTGCCGTAGAGTTTATACGTGGACAGGTAAAACAAAGCTTTACCCGCACCGTCTCTGGAGTCGATTTGATTGTCGGTGCCCCGACCGGCCAATTAAACCTGTTGTTGTATTCTGTTTTTCGTATGGGTAATGCGACCAGCGGTATAGCCTGGAAAGAGGTAAAAGCCCTCGAACAACATAACTTAGTGGACTGGGTCGTTCCCATCTCGTTGGGGGATGCCCACAAAGGTTACCGGGTGGTAGGCACAGATAACCGCTACTTTGAACATTTTCAGTACGGCGATCATGAGCCCCTTCGCTTCAGCCAGGGGACAGCCTTTAACAATTCGCGTTCTGCGGTTATTGGTTCAAAAGTGGCGGCGGCGCTAAACTACCAGCCTGGGGATAAATTGGTACTGTCCCATGGTTTAGGTAATGTCAGCTTTCGTCAGCATGAACAGCATCCGTTCGTGGTTACCGGGGTGCTGGCTTCCACCGGGACGCCGGTAGACAAAGCGGTACATGTTACGTTGCAGGGCATCGACGCTATGCACACGGCGCCTGCTCAACCCCGCTCCTTGCGCAAACCTTCCGCCGCTGCGGCTGATACCGGGGAACAGGATCATCTTCATCAACACTCTACCCGTTCTTTAGCAACCACGGATACCAAAAAGGACCAGAACGAGATATCCCAGCACTCGGCGCCTGAACAGGTTACAGCCGCCTTCGTGGGTCTGACCAGCCGGGCAGCAGCGTTGCAATTGCAATATCAGCTAAACCAGCGCCAGTCCAATCCGGTACTGGCGATCCTGCCTGGTATGGCACTCTCTCAGTTATGGAGTTTGATGAGCAACCTGGAACGGCTGCTGCTGGGCGTCTCGGCGCTGATTCTGGTGGCATCACTGATAGGTCTGATCACGATGCTGTTAGCTAGTATGCGCGAACGTCGCCACGAAATAGCCGTGTTGCGTAGCATGGGTGCAGGGCCAGCCACCATTCTGTGGCTGATTCAGGCCGAAGCCTTATTGATAAGTGCTTTCGCCTGCGTACTCGCCATTGGATTCGATGCGCTGCTATTTGCTGTATTTAGCGAAACGTTGAGTACTCAGTTCGGTTTGTTTATCAGCGGTACCCTGTTGACGACGCACACCGGGGGTATTATCGCTTTAGTGTTAGTTGCAACCTGGATATGCAGTTTTGTACCGGCGATAGCCGCTTACCGCCAGGCTCTGCATGCCGGCCTCAACCAGCGGGGGTGAGCAGCCAGGATATAGTCGCAAGCGTTTTATACGGTTAGTGATGAAAGCGGGTGATCACCGACCCCACTTCACTGACCGTATCTCTTAAGGCCTGGGAAGCCTGCAAGGTTTTATCCGAGGCCCGCTCAGTTTCCTGTGCCCCTTCCGCTATTTCAGCAATTTGTTGATTTATATGGTCAGCCACACTGCTTTGCTCTTCTACCGATGCTGACATCTGCACAGTTTGGTCGGCGATAAGGGCCACGGCCTGATTGATTTCGTTTAGGGTAGTTCGGGTGGCCTCTACTATGTCGGCGCCTCGGGAGGCGGCTTCCATACCTTGCGCAGAAACCACCACTGCCCGTTCCGAGCGCTGAGCTAACAAAGAAATAATATGATGTATTTTGTCCGTGGACTGACGGGTTTTAGACGCTAACGCACGAACTTCATCGGCTACCACTGCAAAACCGCGTCCCTGCTCACCGGCGCGTGCGGCTTCGATGGCAGCGTTAAGCGCCAGCAAATTGGTTTGTTCGGCAATGGTCGAGATAATACTAGCCGCCTCACCAATGTCTGAAGTGGACTGAGCCAGGTCCTGAACTGTTTCAGAAATAGAACCCACTGCCTGTTTTAATTCGCGTATCGCCTGTAAGGCTTCATCAGCACGCTGATTTCCTGCCGCCACATTGGTGGCAGCATCTGAAGCGCTGGCAGCATTCATCTCGACCCGTTCAGCAACCTCGTGAATGGCTTGTGACATCTGCGTGATCGCTGATGCTATTTGCTGAGTCGCCGCGTTTTGCTGGATAACCACACTGCTGGAAACATCTGCCTGCTGATGGGCAGAGTCGGCAATACGGCTAAGTGGAGCGGCGGCATCTTTAATACGGGTGAGGGCCGTCCGAGAACGGGCCATTTCACATCGTATCATTAGCTGGACACGGGCCTTGTCCCCTAAGTCATTAGTGTAAGTTTGCGCTACCAGCTTATTGGTATAACTGTTCGGGCTTTGGTCGAGCATGTTTTTCCAACTGCGCTGTTGCGCCGTTAAAACCCAACAGCCCGTAAGTATACAGGTGGCTATAATCCAAGCGGCCATTTGGGGCGTCCCAAAAGTCACCGCCAATAAACTTATAAACAAGCCCGAAGCCCAAAATGACATTGTCTGCCGCAACCAGAAGGCCCATTTCCGGCCTGCATTTATTGGAGGCTTCCCAGCATTTAAGCGGTGGTACATATTTTGAGCCCGGGCAATCTCATCTGGTTGTGCCGGTGTGCGTACCGATTCGTAGCCTACAATTTGTTCCTGCTCAAAAATCGGGGTTACGAAAGCCGAGACCCAGTAGTAGTCGCCATTTTTACGCCGGTTTTTTACCAGCCCCATCCAGATTTTACCTGCGCGCAGGGTTTGCCACATTTGCCGGAAAACCACTTCGGGCATATCAGGATGTCGTACCAGATTATGAGGTTGACCTATCAGCTCTGCGCGGCTAAAGCCACTTACAGTGACAAACTCCTCATTACAATGCGTAATGAAACCATCACAATCAGTAGCAGAAATAAGTCTGAAATGGTCAGGGATGGTGTACATGTGCGAGGTAACAGGCTGATTATTGCGCATATCCTTTTGACTCCGGTGTCTTCCGTAAGGGCAGCCGGCCGGTATTGTTGCAAAAAGATTCGAAACAAAAACTGACAGGTCAATTCGGCGGCTTATTCAGGCTCGCGATTGTACGTGATAACCCCGAAAAAAAATAGCGTTAATGACAGGCAAGCTGATCAGGATCAATAAATATTATGATAGATCGGCGGAAGGAAGTATAAAGAGTTCAGGGCCAGAGATTAACAGGCCAAACCGAAGCGTAAGTCAGCGCGAGGGTTTGGCGGAAATAATGTGTGTGAAAGTGAAATCGCTTAATTAAGGGGTTGTGCTTCCAGACGATCCAACTGTTGCATTACCTCTTCGCTAGCCTGTTCCATTTCACGTACCAGCTGCTGCACTCGGTGTTCATCCCCGGCTGAGGCGGCTTCGATAGCGTCTTTGCCCGCTTTATGAACCAGACTGTGGGGCCGCTCAAGACGAGCAAAAGCATCGTTTTTACCAATTTTGCTGTTTTGTTGCGAATAGTACCACTGGCCCAGCCGACACTGGGTGTGGTCAGCAAACTCACCTGCGGTTTTGCTGCTCTTGCCGCCCAGAACCGCATACACTTCGCTTTTCCAGACCACATGATCCAGCTTCACAGTTTGTACAAAAGTCTGATGAGACGCACTGTTGATGGTTTGACGCATGCTTTCACAGTGATCGACCATTTTGTCGTAACTGACATTCAGACCATCCACCCCACCGGCCAGTTGAGTATTATTTTCCTGTAACTGAGAGACTGCTCCCACTGCTGCTTTAGTGGACTGAATAATGCCCTGCACCAGCTCCGCAACTTCACTGGCGGATTTATTGGTTTCATTGGCCAGTGCCCTAACTTCATCTGCGACCACACTGAATCCCCGGCCGGCATCGCCTGCCCGCGCGGCTTCAATAGCGGCATTTAGTGCCAACAAGTTTGTCTGGTCCGAAATACTGGTAATAGTACTGACAAACTTATTAATGCTGTCGGCGGTGTCTGAAAGTCCGGAAATACGCTCACTCATCTGGCTCATTCTGTCGTTCAATGCCGCCATGTGCTGGCTAATGCCCTGTAACGAGGCCGCGCTGGTGGAAAACAGCTCATTAATATCGGCAAGGGAAGTACTTTCGGCATCAATCTGCTCGTACGACTGCAATACACCTTCACGAATACTGTCCACCTGTTTCATCGAATCCAGTAAGGCGCTATACAAACTATCTTCGCCCTTCGCGGCATTGCGTGCTTCCAGTTCATCGGCACGACGACGCTCGGTATCCAGCGCCAACTCCAGCGCATTGATTTTGTCCTGCATCGCCATTTTTTCGGCATCAAGGCGCGACAATTCCTGTTGTATATCGGTATATCTGGACTTTAAAACGAGCATAACCGCCTCTGAATAAACGTAAAAAAACGCCTTGTTATACTGACTTCTCTGAATAAATACTATTGGCCAAGAGTACAAAGCTTTAGGTGTGAAGCCCGTTTCTTTTCAGGAATGAGCTTTACAGTGTCACTCATTATTATCGACCCCGTCATCCAAAACTTAACAACATTTTTACGTTAAAAAGGAATAGATACTCGTACATCAGGTCTCGTTAATATAGCGGGTATGATAAGAGACCCTCTTTGGCCGGGGCCGAACCGCCCGGCGTGCCTCATCCGGTTGCCGGGTTTCACTACCAGGGAGCTTACAAAAGAGGTTTAAAAAACCAACGGCCCAGGCGATACAAGAGGCCGTGGTTGCAGACAAAGCCTTCAAAATAGGCGGAATGAAAAAAAGACTAGTCAGTCACCCGCTGACATTCCTGGTGAGGCATATGCCGGGCAATCCAGATCATAGCTTTTTGATCGTATACCCACAGCCGGCTGCGCGTGTTTTCGTATTTAAGACCTTTGCTGCTTGGAATTTTGTACATCAGCTGAGAGACATAGTCCGATTTAACCCAGACCGCTTTGGTAGGGGTCTCGTACCATTGCACCTCAATCTTCGATACCGCACATTTAAAATGCATAGAATGTGAGACAGGTTGCAGCTTATGATGAATGTTAAGATAGCTGATGCGCTGTCTGGTACGCTGTTCAATACACGCCGGATAGTCAGGTTTAGCAAGACATGACGTAAGCGTGGCGCTCCACCGTGAATGCTCCTGAGCCACCCGAGGTATATTTTTGCTTACCAGCCGTTTATTGAGAACATCCAGCTTTAAGAACCAGGGCTGGGTTTGAGCGGTGCAATACTTATCGGGCACCCCTTTACACTGGAGCGAAGCCGGGTTGCTGGAGACTGGCTCGGCAGCCGGGGTGGACGGCTGGGAGCTGCAGGCAGTTAGAAAGACCACAAACAGTAGAAAGTTAAATCTGAAAGACATATCATGATGGTACGTAAATACTTAATCACACAACCATACGAGATAACCCGGAAAATAAAAAGTATCGGTGCGTAACAGAGGTTATTTTTGGCTGGGTTTGCGGGGGTAACGCAAACTTAACCATATGATTAATTCCAGCGCCATTGCCAGCATTATTAATACAAAGACCCCGGTGTGAAAGCCTGCAGCGTAACTGGCGATAGCCGCCAGCACCACAATGGTTAGGACGATTGCTCTGGCCATAAGAAGACGCCTTAAATTTTCTGCCTGTAAGCTTAAGCATAGCGTACTTCTTTAAAAAATACGGCATGAATAAGTGTAACAGCCTGTATTTTGGCTAGTCTGCTACCGCCTCGCTCTGGTTGATCATCACCCGAGCCATGGCTCCACTGCGTGTAGCAATGCCAGTACAAGGACGCCAACCCATGGATGATAGCTCAAGTGAACTGGCTTCCACACGTGGGCGTCCCGGTTTTGCTGCTGACACGCCTCTAAGCGACCAGTTACTGATTTAACTGCTGGGTAAACTGACCTATCGCCTCTACTACTTCCTGTGCACCCTGATGAATATCTACAATAACGCGACCAGCATCATCCGCTAACGCCAGTCCTTCATCGGCTTTCTGCTTCCCCTGGTTAACCATGCCTACGGCTTCTGCAGTCAGCGTTTGATTGCGCTGCACCACCGTCACAATTTCTTCGGTTGCCGCTGTGGTGCGCGAAGCCAGCTGTCTGACTTCATCAGCCACTACTGCAAACCCGCGTCCCTGATCCCCGGCCCGGGCCGCTTCAATGGCAGCATTTAACGCCAGCAAATTAGTTTGTTCTGCAATACTGCTGATACTGCTGATGATCGTCGCTATTTGTTGAGACTGTTCATCCAGCTCTGCAATGCCAGTGCTGGCTTCAATCATTTTGGACGATAATTCATTCATGACGGTGACCAGGCTATTGACCACCTGACTGCCCTCATTGGCAGCCTTAACTGTGCCTGAAGAAGTGTTAAATGCGATAGAAGCCGCTTTGGAGATAGCCAGTTCCTGTTCTATTTCGTCAGTAATCACCGTGGCCAGCTTTATGACTTTGTACAAGCGTCCGAAGGAGTCGTAAACCGGATTGTAGGATGCTTCAAGCCATACGGTTCTACCCATGGCACCTACCCGCTTAAACCGCCCGGTCTTGAAAGTTCCGCTACGCAGTTGTTGCCAGAACTGCTCGTATTCAGGAGAGTTGGCATCATCGCTATGACAAAGCATCCGGTGATGCTGACCGGCGATGTCATCAAGCTGATACCCCATGCTTTGTAAAAACGGGCCGTTGGCCGTAACAATGGTGCCATCGGGTTTAAACTCGATAACCGCCGTTGAACGTTGCAACGCCTCCACCAGGTTTTCCTGTTCACGGGACTTGGTGATAGTTTGTGTTAAATCATTGGCGTGCAAAGTAAAATGTTGCAATTCGCCTTGCAATCCAGTCACCGGCCGCACAATAACCCGCAACCAGCCTTCTTCTTTATTAGCCTTATTGACCTGCAGCACACCAACATAGTGTTGGTTTTGACGAAGTGCTTCACGCAGCTTCTGGTAATGGGGGGTGTTAGTCGCTACCCCTGGTACCAAATCAAGCAGAAGACGCCCGTTCAGCTGATTTTCACTAAACCCCAGTTCCTGACAAAAATTATTATTGACGGATTCTATCTGGCCTTGAGAGGTGAGGGTACAAAACATCATCTCGTTGTCCAGGCTACGATGCAACTGGTGTAAATGGTGTAACTCTTCCCTGAGTACTTTATTTTCGTGTTTTAACTGACGATTAAACATTAATATTTTACCACGCTATAATAGGGCCAAAACAAATATGATTATTCATAAAGGCAGTGTATAAATATTTTTTTCAGGCAAATAGCCTGAGATTTATGCGGGTGTATGTAATATACGACGTAATAGTGGGTAAATTTTTCCAGTCTGCACAACCTGTTATTAACAAAATCTATCATAATTCAAATTAATAGTTAAATTTCATGCATTTACAATTGATCAAAATAATGGCACGGTGCTGGCATAACTATATATAACTGTTTTTAGATAGTGTGTTGTGTTGCCGGGTTTGTGTTTCCCAGGTTTTCATAGTCTATCTGACCACGTGTTGGGCCCGGGTCATTTGACAGCGGTGTCTGACTCAAAAAGTATTTTTCCGATGGATAAGTATTTGAGGTCGTATGACAGTTATTCTCCCCCCGGGTCCCCTATGACCCAACCAATACCTCTGATTTCTCCCGTCATTTGGCGGGAGTTTTTTTGTGCCCCTTTTTTGTTTTTCAACGATGCTATACTGCCGCTCTCAATCGCTCGTGTGTAATACAGATAAATTCAACACGGCCTGATTTTCTCTATCTTCTATTAATTCGGTTTTCATGATTTATCCCATTTTATTTTGCGCCTTGCTGGCCACGGCTATAGGCCAGAGCGTATTTTTAACTACCGTACCCTCGTTGGGCCGTCTGGCTGAGTTGTCAGAAATGCAGGTGGCGATCATGATGTCTTCGTCTGCGCTGGTATTTGCCATTGGCGCAAACATCTGGAGCCGCTACAACCAAAGGTATGGTTACAAAAAGTTATTATTACTGGGGTTAAGCGGTTATACCCTGGGCACCCTGGTTTTTGCGACCATCTGGTGGGCGGGTTTGCACAGCGGATTGTCCGGGTCCCTGCTATTTTCCGGTCTGCTGCTCAGTCGTTGTCTGCAATCATCTGTGATGTCGGCTACTCCGCCCTCGGTAGTCGGGTATGTGGTGGCGATCAGTGGCTCAGAACAGCGTGCCGCCTCTATCAGCAAGGTTACCTCTGCTAACAACTTAGGTCAGATATTAGGGCCTCCGCTGGCCGGCTTGCTGGTAGCAGCAGGCATACTGGCGCCTTTTTATTTTGTCATTGTGTTCACACTGCTGGCCATTGTGCTGGTAGCCAAAAAATTGCCGGAACTGGATCCTGCTCAGCGAGTGGCAGCCAGCCACCGCCGCGACAGCGATGGCTCTCCGGTAAAATCCAGTACCCTGCTGCTGGTAGGGTGTTGTGTGTGCTTATTTGGATGTATGGCTATTATGCAGCAAAGCCTGGCGTTTTATCTGATAGATACCCAAGGGTTTGATGCGGTAGGGGCGGCCCGGCAGGCGGGGCTGGCCATGATGGTAATGGCAGTACTGTCGTTGGTGATTCAGTTTAGTGCGGTACAGCGGCGCTGGCTTAGTGCGCCGACCCTGATCTATCTCGCCCTACCCCTCGCGGCTTTGGGGTACCTGACCTTGTATTTTCAGCAACAACTTACTGGCATGTATGTGGGTATGGCTCTTATGGGGGCTGGCTTTGGGGCTGCCTATCCATCAATTGCAGCCGTGGCCACGTCCCGGTGCGCCATTGAACGTCAGGCCAAAGTCACCGGATTGATCACCGCCTCGCCCGCCATGGGTTATATTACCGGCCCACCGATATCAGCAGCCTTGTACGGAATTGATGAAAGGCTGCCCTTTTTAGCTGCGGCGGTATTGATGGGGGTGGCGACACTGGCAGTATGGTGGCGCCTGCCATTACGAGCCTCGTAGGTGGAGAGCCCGACCATATTGGTGTGGGTGAAACCAGAATACCGGCAGGTTAGTTTTTCTGATATAAAAACGAGAAAAACCAGCGCCGGGCCAGACGCATATCAAACGCGACCTTTTGTCTTACCCCGCTTTTTACCTGTTCGATAGCCTCTTCATAACCATGCCGGTGAGGATCGAACCCCACCGGACGGGTAATATTAAACCGGTAGGCAAAGTGTTCACGATTTTGCGAAGTTTCGTCTTCAAATACGGGCATGGCCAGAGTGCAATTACCGTTAACATCACGATAATTAATCTGTTCCACATGCACCGTGGCAGCCAGCTCCACCAGAGCCTGGGTTTTATCTGTATCGGGTTCAATGGTCAGAGTACTGGCAGGGGTTTCCTCACCTACTTCACAAGCCACCGCCGCCAACATTGAAAATGTGGCGCGATTTTCTTTGAAATTAGTCTGCATAAAGTCGTAATCAGGTTTTTGTGTACACCCGCTTACCAACAATATCAGCGCAACTGACGTCAGAGACTTTGCCATGAAACTCACATTGAATTGATTAGATCATAATTAATGCTGACCATTTTGCCAAAGACCACCGATGATTACCAATTCAGCAATACCATTTCACCGAATCAATATCTGCTACACTACGGCTGCCACGGCTAAATTACTGTCGAGTTGTTCAAACCGCACCGGTTTTGAGAAAAACCATCCCTGAAAAAATGTTACGCCCAGCGTTTTCAGTGCCTGAAACTCCTGCGCTGTTTCTACGCCTTCGGCCACCACTTCACAATTAAAGCTACGGGCAAAGGCCAGCAGACCGGTAACCAGTGCCTGACGCTTCGGGTCCAGATGAATATTACTGGCCAGACTGAGGTCAAGCTTAATAACATCGGGCTCGATTTCCAGAATATGTTTCAGACTGGCAAACCCGGCACCCACGTCATCAATACAAATTTTAAAACCACGCTGAACCAGCGGCTTTAAATACGAGCGGAAGGTTTCATAGTTTGTTACCCCAACATGTTCGGTAAGCTCTATCCGAACCTGCTCGCTGCTGACCTCGGCCAGTAGGCCGGGCAGCAGACCACTTTCCACCATCCGCGGGCTGACGTTGATAGAAGCCTTAAGCTCCAGCTTCTGGGTGGCCGCCACATGCAAACGTGAAACCACCTGTTTGATAATTGCGCTTTCCACTTCCAGTCCCAGGCCCACAAAGTCGGCATCGTCCAGCCATTCATTCGGGGGCCGGTACGGCTGAGTATTGAAACGGGCTAGCACCTCATAATATTCGTAGGATTTACTTTGTTTGCCATAAATAGGCTGGAACACGACTTCGATACGGTCGTTGTCAATCACTTCGCGAACCGCCGAGCACAGCTTATCTTTATGCTGCTGATTGGCCAGATTACGACCCAAAACCTGACCAGCATACGAAGCAATAATATGCAGCAACTCTACATCCCGGGGGTTTAATTTTCGGTTTGGCGCTTTGTCATAACAACATAAGGTTCCGTAAATATCGCCATTTTGAAGCGTAATAGGCACCCCAATATAGGCGCCTATTTCCAGCTTTCGGGTCACCGGCATAGCGCGGGTAATTTCATTGGCTGCGGTATCAGAAATAATATTGCTCAGCTCGCCGCTGGCAATTTTAAAACAGTAAGACTGTTCTAACGGGTCACTGAGGCCAGAGGTTAACGGGTGGGAAAAGCTGGTTTCATCATTAGCGCTCACTAACTCGACTTTGCGCTGATCCTGGGCAAAGCGCGAGGTAAAGGCGACATCCATATCCAGGAACTGACGGATCGCTTCTAACAGCATTGACAAGTCGACCGTACTGCTTGATTGCTCCACGCCCATTCCTTCTAATAATCCGGTTATATCCTGCTGCATTGTGTGGTCTCTGGCATCAACTTTCCAAGGGGGTTTCTGACGAGTGCAGTCAGAAGAAGCTTCCATTGCACCCCCTCCCCCCGGTTGTGCATAATCTCCTGGCTAGGATGAAAGTTTACTGTTGAAAATATTCAATCAGCAGCGCTCCTGCTCCAGCGTGAATACGTAAATCAGGCATGCCGTTTTGCGCCACTGGAAACGATTAAAAATGTTATAATAGGTGTTCTTCGGCGCAAAAGTGCACCGACATTTAAACATGCCAACTCTTATTCTTTAGTCGAAGCGGTAACGCCCATGACTGCAAGCTATCACTTTTTAAAAAGTTTTGGGTATTTAAAGGCATACCAGTTTATAACTAGCCAGAGTGTATAGTTCGAAGAGTCTTGCTAAGGTTACTCCACTGATGTAGTCATTTGCTTTCAGTAACCGAGTGTATTCCAATTTTTTGACCGGGGCTTTTGCCCCGGTTTTTTTATGCCTGATACAAAAGCAGCCGGCTTTTTTCGAGAGCGGGAGACGCCTCAGATAAGCCAGGCGTTTATCGTTAGCCGCCGGTCACTTGCTACGCTGGCCGTGGCCCATGGCTTCCCGACTGTTACCTGATGCCGACATTTTCACCAGTTTTACTAGATTGTCGATTGTGGCGGGCTGCTCTGAAATTTTTTCATTGCGCTACAGCAGGCTTTTCTGACGCTTTTTCCAGAACGTATGAATTTGTCCTTTAAAGGGCTTCTAGGTCAGTAAATCTAAGGCTTATACCGTCTTTTGCGCCCCCGCCATAGGCCTCCTGGATTCGCTACGATAAAAAAAATTCCTGAGCTGTTGAAGATTCGTTCAAGCTGGTTCAATTCTGGCATATTGGAAATAGACATTTCTTTCTTATAAG
>VMHT01110952.1_pt1 | contig 14752 bp, 9 predicted proteins | sample 4693611 | NCBI WGS metagenome assembly VMHT01 (sample SAMN12280063, study PRJNA550983) | marine metagenome | isolation source: seawater sampled from same location over 5 years 0.02-0.2 micron viral filtrate | place: USA: collected off the coast of southern California halfway between the port... ... | reverse complement strand
CGATATAATACAAATAGGAAGTGAGATACTAAGAATTCAAGTCATTGGTTTTGGTACTATGCCAAACAATGTATTACTAGACAGAGCGTGGATGGGAACGTTTGAGGAATCACATACAGGTAATGCAACAGTCACATTACTAAAAGGTGATTATAATATAAGACAGGATAAAATACACTTTGCTGATGTCCCTTTTGGAGGCACAAGACAGCAGATAGGAGTATCATCAGCATCCGTAGATGTGGGAGCGAGTGTATTCACTGCGTTGACTGAAATATTTGAAACTGGTACACAGGTCAAACTGAGGTCATTGACACCACCTGCACCACTTACAGGAAATAGAGATTATTTTATAATTAAGAATGCTACCAATAACTTCTCCTTTGCTGAGACACAGGGTAATGCACTCACAGGTGTAGGTATTACATTGACATCTTCAGGTATTGGTACACACAATCTTCTTGTTGCTGATGTAGTTGAAGGATCAGAATTTCAGGGTAGATCATTTATAAGGTCTGATTACACAGGTAACTTCTTGTTAGATGATCTCTCATCAGGTTTCACTGGTGTTGGTAAAACATTTACCATGACAAGTGGTGGATCAAATATTACAGGAGTCACAACAGATTTTGGTGTCATCCTAATCAACAACACATTTCAAAAACCAGATACTGACTATGAGTATATCAGCAATTCAGGTATCACATCTATTAGGTTTACAGGTAATAATATAGCAGGTCAAACTGAAACTTATAGTACCTCTGATGTAAATGCAAATAGATTGCCCAGAAAAGGTATTATATCTGGTCTTGGTAACACTCAAGGATTTGGATATCAACAAACGATAGCAGGTTATGGAACTGCTGTAGTGTCTGGTTTTGGTACTATAACAGTATCAATGGGATATACTGGATCAGGATATAGAAGTGACAGCACTCAATTTAGAGTAAGGGTATTGGGTGGTAGTCCTACTACAGGTGCAGCAGGTACGTTTTCAGTGCAAGATGGTAGAATAAAAAAAGTCTTTATGGATGGAACGCCAGGTGTTGGTTATACATGGACAAGTGTTCCCTTACTTGAGTTTGATTCCCCTTATGGATACGATGACATAAAACTTATCAGTGCTAATACAGGTATTGGTGCATCTGTGTCAATTAGTATTGGTATAGGTGATAGTATATCAAAAACTGAAATTACAAACGCTGGATATGGTTTTACTGTGGGTGAGCAACTTACTGTAGCAGGTATACCTACAAACTTTAGTGCTGGAACTAATTTTCAATCAGCGATCTTCACAGTTACTGAAACAAGTGATGATAAGTTCTCTGGTTGGGTGTTAGGTAAGTTTCAGATACTTGATGATTTCTCTGACGAGTTCAATGGTAGTAAAACACAGTTTACAATAACAGAAAACAACTCTCCTGTTAGTATAGAAACACAAGCAGGTAGTCCTATCAGTTTAGACGATGTGCTACTTGTATTCATCAATGATGTGCTACAAAAACCTGGTGTAGCATATAACTTTAATGGTGGTACACAAATCAAGTTTACTGAGGCACCTGCTACAGGATCATCTTTACAAGTTTTGTTTTATCGTGGCACTGACTCAGATATAGGAACTGCAGAAGCAGTAGAAACTATTACTAAAGGCGATATTATTACCATTAATAGTCCACCATCAGACAAATCTATTCTCTCACAAAACCCAAGAACAATAAGAGAAACAGTTTCTAGAGATACTTTACAAACAACAATATACAAAGGTCAGGGTATCACTGCTAGTAAAACACCACTAAGACCAGTGACATGGAGAAAACAAGCAAATGATAAAATTGTTGATGGTGAAAAAATAAGTAAGTCGAGAGGATTATATGCAGGTCAGGTTTTCCCTGCCACTAGGATTATAGCTGACGTTGCCACAACAGACACTGTAGTCTATGGTCAATCAGGTGTTATAGGATTTACCAAAACAGAGGATCCTAACACTACAAGTTTCGGTGTCAAAATTGTTGACACTGATAAAGACAATAGTGGTTTTGGCACTACAACATTTACTAATCCATATAAGTCTGTTAGTGGTGTAACCATGGAGGGTGATCAGGGTGTGATAGTAGGTATTGGATCTACTACCAAGGGTATACAATTTGAGTTTACTATTCCCTCTCACTCTGTGCTAAGAGATAATGATTTTGGTGGATTCACAGAGACTGGTATTGGAACTGGTGATTACTTTGTAGTCAGTAGATCTAATGTTGGAAGTGGTGTGACAGCAAGGACATCTAATGGGTCTGCAGTTATCGGTATGTCAACAGTATGTCTTGATGGTGTCTTCCAAGTAAGTCATATAACTAGAGTGGGATCAGGTCAAACTATCAGGGTACATACTGAGATCTCATCAGGTCATGGATTGAGTGTTACTGGACTAAGTTCTGGTGCAGGTAATTACTATGGTGCGTATTCTTACGCTAAATTTACAACTGGAGCTGTAGGTTTAGCATACACTGTAAACGGATTGAACGGACTTACAGGACTAAACACAGCTCCACAAATCCAAAGATCAACTAAATTATCACTGGATTACACATAAATAACAATTACGAACTAAAATAGTTTGCAAAAATAATGCCAGCAGTCATCACCGACCAGATAAGAGTTTTAAATGCGTCCAATTTCGTTAGTGGAATTTCGACGACTGATAACAGTTATTATGTTTTTATAGGTCTGCCAAATGCGACAGACGTTGCATCTGATTGGAACACAAGCACTCCATCACCTATTGACAATTTTGATGAACATGATAACATATATGACACTCTAATTTCTGCCAAAAAAGTAACCTCATCCGACGTGTTGAGAGTAATCAAAAAAATTACATGGACAAGTGGAACGATATATGAAATGTATCGTCCAGATTATAGTATCAATAAACTAAGTCCGCAGACAAGTGCTACAAGTTTGTATAGTACAAACTACTATGCGATGAACTCAGACTTCAGAGTTTATGAGTGTATATACAATGGTTCTTTACCATCTAACAGTGGTGCAGGTGTCATATCATTAGAGGAACCAACTCACACTGATTTACAACCAAGACTTGAGAGTGATGGATATATTTGGAAGTATCTTTATACTATAAAACCAAGTGATATAATAAAATTTGATAGTGCTGAGTATATACCTGTGCCAGCTGATTGGGCAACTAATACTGCTGTAGCAGATGTAAGAAATGCTGCTGTTGATGGTAAGATAGAAACTATTGTTATTGAAGATGTAAGTAATGCAACATATCAATTCAATGGCACTAAAAATGCAGTTCCTATAAGAGGTGATGGATTTGGTGGACTAGCATCTGTGACTTTCATCAATGGTAAACCCTCTGCTGTTCAGGTTACAAATGGTGGCAGTGGATATTCATTTGCCACTCTAGATCTTGATGATGTAGTTTCGGGAAGTGGTGCTTCATTCTCAGTTATCGTACCTCCACCTGGCGGTCACGGTGCTGACATATACAGAGAGCTAGGAGCAAATAAAGTTCTTGTATATTCAAGGATAGAAAATAGTGATGTAACTAACCCCGATTTTCCAACAGGAAACCAGTTTGCTCGTATCGGAGTTATAGAAAATCCACAGCAATTTGGTGGCACAGATTTACTTACTGCCTCTTCTGCTTCGGGTGTATATGCCCTGAGACTTTCTGGTGCTGCTACATCAAGTATGTCTGTCAAAGTAGATGGCAATGTGACTCAAAAGGTAGGAGTTGCGTCTACTGCAATAGGTAAAATTATTGGATATGATCCAGTAACCAAATCATTGCAATATTGGCAAGACAGATCCGTTGCTATAAATGACTCCTCAGGCAATAAACCCACCTATGGATACAAACTAAATAGATTTACTGCGACCCCTGCAACTGGAGGTAGTACCAACATAATAGTTGAAACTACAGGAGGAACAGAAACCTTATCAATTGATACTGGTTTCACAGGAGTCTCAACTACAGTGAACTCCAGAACATATTATTTCGGTCAGACATATAACAGTGGACTTGCTAACCCAGAGATCAAAAAATACTCTGGTAACATGATCTACATTGACCAAAGACCAGAAGTGACTAGAGCAACTAATCAACGTGAAGATATTAAAATTATCTTAGAATTCTAATAAGATGCCTCAGAACACCAACCTAAACGTCAGTCCATATTTTGATGATTTCGACTCGTCGAAGAATTTCAATCGAGTCTTATTCAAACCTGGCAGTCCAATACAAGCTAGAGAGCTAACTACTCTTCAATCTATCCTACAGGGACAGATTGAGAAGATGGGTAAACACTTCTTCAAAGAGGGATCGATGATAATCCCTGGTGTATTCAAGTATGATGGTCAATATACATCTGTCAAAGTAGAGTCTACATTTTTTGGTGTTCCTGTAGAATTATACTATGACAAGTTAGTTGGTCTAAGAATACAGGGTAAGACATCTGGTATCGTTGCACAAGTTGTAAAAGTATTGTCTTCTGAATCATCAGAGACAAATCACACTACACTTTATATTAAATATGAAAAAAGTTCTGATGATTACTTGTCAGAAAGTTTCATTGATGGAGAAACACTTACAACTTTAGCAGACTTTACTTATGGTGTTACAACCATATCAAATGGATCTGATTTTGCTATTGCTATAAATTCAAATGCAACAAATGTTGGATCTGCATTCGCTATTACAAGAGGAGTGTGGTTTGTTAGGGGATTATTTGTTGAGGTAAATCCAGAAACTATAATACTAAATCAATACGAACCATTCGCATCGTATAGGATAGGACTCAATGTTAAAGAGGAGATTGTCACTGCTGTTGATGATAATAGTCTATACGATAATGCTGCTGGATTCTCCAATTTCACTGCTCCTGGTGCTGATAGGTTCAAGATTAGTGTTTCTCTCATTAAAAAAGAACTAACAGATTTTCAAGACGAGAATTTTATAGAGCTGCAACGTGTAGAAAGTGGCATAACCAAGAAGATAGTAGATAATACAATATACAGCGAGATAGCAAAAGAATTTGCAAGAAGAACATATGACGAGAGTGGTAATTATTATGTTGATAAGTTCGACATAGAAGCAAAAGAATGTTTGAATAATAGAGTTGACTCATTTGGTACATTCTTCTCAGAAAGACTTACAGATCAGGGTAATACACCATCAAAAGAGTTATTGAATATAAGAATAGGACCTGGTAAAGCATATGTAAAAGGATATGAAGTAAAGACTAATGGTTCTCAACACTTAGATGTGGAGAAACCTAGAACAACTAGACTTGTAGAATCATCTGCTGTACCATTTGAAGCAGGGAACAAACTAAGACTTAATAATGTTCTCAATGGTGCACAGATAAAACTGTCTGCTGCTACATCTGATTATGTCTCACTACAAAAAGAAAGATTACTATCCAATAAAGCAACTGCAAGAACAGAGATAGGTAGAGCAAGGGTATATGATTACAAACTACAAAATGCAGGTTACTCTGGTGATACGAGTGTATTCGATATGTTCTTATTTGACATACAAACAGATACCCAACTTACAATAAACCAAGCACATACAATAGCATTACCTGCTGTTATAGAAGGATCAAATTCTGGTGCTAGAGGTTTTCTAAAGACTGCAGTGTCGGGTTCTACAACTGTTGTATTGAATCAAGTGGCAGGTAAGTTTTTGAAAGATGAGCAAATAATTATCAACGGTGAAAATAATGGTAGAGTTATTACAGCAGTAACTGAGTTTGACCTAAGTGATATAAAATCAGTTAGATCCACTGCAGCGTCTAGAACATTTTCTGCTGATGTTGTGCTAGAAAATAAGAAAGATTTTACGGGTAGGTCATTCAGTATCACAAGTGGGGGTGTTGTCACCAGTGGTACATCTGGATGGGTAAAGAATTTTAAGATAGGAGATGTTATTGCATATAAACTTGGTGGTCAGACAGACGTGACATTCAACGTTGTAAGTGCGATAAGTCCTACTAACAATAATGTGACTGTTGTAGCAGCACCCGATACAACATCAGGTATAAACCACAAGGCATTACCTAGTTCCACTATAACTGTTAGTGACCTCAAGATTGTAGCAGGTAAACTAAGAGGATCTAAGAGTGGATTCATGTATGCTGAGTTGCCAAACAAGACAATAGAATCATTAGATCTAACTGACTCTCTCCTACAAATTAGGATTGAGAACACAAGTCAGAGCACAGACGGTAGTGGACAAATGACCTTACCATCATTGACTGGCACAGATTTAGTATACGCACCATTTGACGAAGAAAGATATACAATAATATACACTGATGGATCTGTTCAAGCACTTACAAGTGATCAGGTCGTATTGACTGGTGGTGGTAAAGGTGTAACTATATCAGGACTCACAGCAAGTCAGAGTAATAATGTTGTAGTCCATAGTACACAACAAAAATCTAAAGTAAAATCAAAAGTAAAGAGTCTAACAAGAAGTGCTAGTATAATTGTTTCGGGATCAACTAAAGCAAACTCAGGTGTCAGCACTGCTATTGCTGATGGTCTTACATCAAGTTCTGTATTTGGTAAACGTGTACAAGATAGAGAAATATCATTAGATGTACCAGATGTAGTCTCTGTCGCTGCTGTATTTGAATCATCAGGCACAGGAGATCCCACTGTACCTCAAATCACACTAGGGTCATATAACGGACCTAATGCTAATAATAATGATGTCATATTAGGTGAGATAGGTATAGGAGTTAGTTCTGGTGCTGCTGCCATGGTTCTTGGTAGAAGTGGTACAACAAAAGTAGATGTTATATTCAAAAACAGTAAAGCATTCAAGGAAGATGAGGAGGTAACATTCCAAGAAAGTGGAGTTCGTGCAGTATTATCAAATGTAAATCCTGGCGATCCTAACATAAGAGCAAATTACAAAGTTGATAATGGACAAAGATCTGAATACTATGATTTCGGTAGACTTGTGCGTAAGCAAGGATTCCCTGAACCACAAGGAAAATTAAAGATATATTTCGACCACTATGTTATAAACTCTGAGGACTCTGGTGACGTTATAACTGCAAACAGTTATGATGCTAGTGAATATGATAATGTCCCTGTTTTTGATGAATTAAGAAACACAGATGTCATAGACTTTAGACCAAGAGTTGCAGCATACTCTGGAAGTAGATCACCATTCGAGTTTGATTCAAGAGACTTTTCAGGTTCAGGTCAATCTGCAAGAGTTCTAGTATCAGATGAAAACCTTACGTTTGATTACAAACATTACCTTCCAAGGATAGATAGATTGTATGTTGGTAAGAACGGAAAGTTCATAGTCAAGCAGGGTGAACCTGCTGTTAGACCAGTAGAACCAGAGAGCATACCAAACTCATTTGAACTCGCTAAGATAGAGTATCAACCATACATCTTTGATGCAAGACGTGAGGTAGTAATTACCTTCCGTGGAAATCAAAGATACACTATGAAAGATATAGGTACTCTTGAAACTAGAATTGAGAGTTTGGAGGAGACTACTTCACTTTCATTACTTGAATCTAAGACAGAGAGTTTGGTTATTACAGACCCAACTACAGGTTTAGATAGATTCAAAAATGGTTTTGTTGTTGACCCATTCAATACATTTGATGTTGCAGATAAAACAGTACCATTCTTAAAATACGATCTCGATGAAGGAAAGCTCGTCACACGCAAATACACAGATGCTATCGATTTGCTTGTTGGTTCTAATAGTGTTGTGGGTACGAACGGTACTCCAGATCTTACTCTTGATCCAAGGTACGTAACGGATTTTGGAAATCCAAACGTAAGAAAAACTGGCGATTTAGTAACACTAGACTATAGTGAGGTTGTAGAAAGAGAACAACCATTTGCAACAAGAGTAGAGAACGTAAACCCATATATGATAAGGAGTTGGGCAGGTAATCTAACACTCAACCCTGACTCTGATATATTCATCACCAGTGCATCACAACAGATAGGAGAATTTCTTTCTACCTCTGATGGTCAAAATGTCATCACGACTGAAAGAGATGTACCAGACATGAGAGAACAAAATGTTGAGTTTGTTGGTACTCGTCTAAAACCTGGCACGAACCATTACAGTTCATGGGCAGGTGTGGACATGATAGAGAATCGTAATAATATTATACCAAAACTATTAGAAGTAACTCCTGTAAGTGGTGCATTTCAAATAGGTGAGACTGTAAGTGGGTTGATTCCAGATAGTTCAGGTGGTACAGAATTTGTAGCATTGAGATTTAGACTTGCAACACCGAATCATAAAGATGGTTCTTTCAACAGTCCTACAATAACATTCAACAATAATCCATACGAAGCAAACGTCGGATTATCATCTTCATATTCTGAGACTTCAACTGTATTAAATATAGATACGAAGTCTTTGGCACAACTATCAGATCCTAACTTCTATGGTTTTGCTGAAGTTGGTATGAGACTTATAGGAGAGACAAGTGGTGCACAGGCAACAATAAATCAATTAAGATTGATTACTGACGATGTGGGTGCAGTAATAGGTTGTTATCATATCGAACAAGCACAATTTATAAACGGTACAAATACTGCATTAATTTCAAGTAGAAGATCAAATGATCCGATAACACCTGGTATAAACTTTAGTCGTGCTAGTGCAGATCACTTCTCAGAAGGCACATTAGTCACTGATAACACTCTTGTAAGAATAGAGCCAGAACCAGTAATACCAGTACTAAATTTCATAACAGAAATTACACAAAATATAACAAATGTAACCAATGTAACTAATGTAACCAACGTTCAAAATACTATAATTCAACAGGAAGATGATGATGACCCATTAGCACAAACATTCCAAGTTGACCAGACTGACGGTATCTTTATAACATCTGTTGACTTCTTCTTTGCAACAAAATCAGACACAATACCTCTTGAATTACGCATAGTTGATGTGGTCAATGGTTATCCATCAAGAGCTATAAGAAAACATGGAACTGTAATCAAAAATCCTAGTGAGGTCAATGTATCAGCAGATGCATCTGTACCTACTACATTTACATTCCCATCACCAATATACCTACCAGAGGGTGAATATGCCTTTGTTGTAATAACTGCAACATCAGATTATAACCAATGGATATGCCAAATTGGTGAGGCAGACATTTCAACAGCCAATCAATCAGAACTAGGTAAGGTTATAGTAACAAAACAACCTACACTCGGATCTCTGTTCAAAGGACAGACAGCTGGAACATGGACACCATCTCAGTTAGAGGATATGAAGTATGTCCTTAGACGAGCAAAATTTGTCACAGATCCTGGTACAATTAGATTCTATAATCCAGTTCTAAACATACATGATATTAGAAATAGATTACCTGAAAATCCAATAGAAACATTCTCTAAGAGAGTAATTGTAGGTCTCACATCCTCCATTGCCACCAATGGGGCTGATGTAGGTTCTATCATAACACAAACATCTAACTCTAGTGCTAGTGGTGTGGTTGCTGAGAAATTAGCACACCTTTCACAAGTTGCAAGTACAATATCAATCACTAATGCTGGTACAGGATACGAGGATGCAACATACAGCACAGTAAACTTCACAACGCTGACAGGTAGTGGATCTGGTGCAGTTGGTGTTGTCACTGTGTCTTCTGGTGCAATCACTGGTGCAACAGTGAAGGGTGACAATACTGGAACTGCATATCAAGTGGGTGATACAATAACTGCTGCTCTTGGTACTAAAGGTCTTGGACAAGATCTCGTATTGACTGTGGGCGTGACCACAGCAATAAACGCTCTAGTATTGACAAATAACACAGGCACTTTTGATACCACAAATACACTTATATCTGGTGGAACTACATTACCAAATATCAAAGCAGCAACAGTTACAACAAATACTGATCAATACGATGGTTTGCACTTCAAAGTAACTCAGCCAGATCATGGTAATTATGCAGCAAACAATACAGTTACTATCTCTGATATAACAGGTGATTCAGTCCCAACTAAGACAACCGTAGGGTATGGTATAAGTGCTACAAGTGTGGTCTCTGTTGCAAGTAGCACTGGATTCAATTTCTTTGAGGGAGCACAAGTAACAGCCAGTAATCCTGGTTTTGCTTTGATCGGTAATGAAGTCGTGCAGTACACATCTGTTGGAACAAATCAACTTAGTGGCACCATAACTCGTGGAGTGGATAACAGTTTAGCAATGACCTACCCAATAGGCACACCAGTACAAAAGTATGAGTTGTCAGGAGTATCTCTAAGGAAGATAAACAAACAACATTCACTTGTAAATGTGACTTCTGGTATTGAAGATAGGGTTACTCTTGATTCTTATCACGTCAAAATTACAGGAACTAATTTCTTCTCTAAGGATAAGTTTGGTGGTGGTGTAAAAGGTAGGGGAACTAGAAACCTTCAGTACGACTCTATTACTCCTACAATAGCACATACTTTACCTTCTGGTACAGATCTAAAAGCAAATATCAGGACAACATCAGCAACCAGTGTGAGTGGTGGTGAATCATCATTCCAAGACAAAGGATTTGAGAATGTGTCACTTGTGAATGAGACAAAATTCTTAGAAACAAGAATGGTTGCATCATTTGATAATGAGCAAGCACAACTATCTGTATTACCAGGTGGTAAATCATTTACCTTGCAGTTGCAGATGAGCACCAACAACGAGGATGTATCACCTGTAGTGGATGCTTTCAGAAGTTCTATATCTACTAGAAGTTCTAGAATAAACTCTCCTGTTAGCAACTATGCTACAAGTAGCAGGGCAAATAAATTAGATGATCCACATGAAACCATATATCAGACAAAGGTCATCAAACTTGACACACCTGCATCATCACTCAAGGTAATTTTTGCAGCAATGAGACCGTCATCATCAGACATCAGAGTGCTTTATAGATTACAAAGAGCTGATGGTGACGAAATCGATAAGGTATTTGAATTGATGCCAGGTTTTGATAACCTAGATGCAGCAGGGTTTGTCATCAATGAAAACAACAATAGTGGTAGACCTGATACTAATATAGTTGCAAGTCTTGAGGATCAATTCTTAGAGTATGAGTACACTGTAGACGATTTACCATTGTTTACAGGGTTCCAAGCGAAGGTTCTTATTGCATCAACTAACCAAGCACAACCTGCTGAGTTGCTTGACTTCCGTGCCATCGCTGTGGCATAATGATTATATGATAAACGCATGGTCACTAGCAGCAGAAGTATTAGAGGGAACTCTAGATGAAACATACCCAATCAAAAAAGATCAAGGTGGAGGATCACCCAAAACTGAAGAGGGATGTCAAGACGACAGCGATAGTCAACACTGACGAGACAGCGTACGAACGCTATATAAATGATAGGAACCTACGACTAAAACAAAAGAATGAAATTGATGATTTGAGACATCAAATAGATGTCTTGAAAGACTTGATTATGAAACAAAATAAATAGAAATACTGAACAAGATCTATGGCAGTACCATCAGTTAATATACAAATTGATAAAGGCACAGAATTCTCATCTACCTTTGACCTTGGTAAAAGAGATAACTCTCCATTGGATCTTACTAACTATGATTTTTCAGCAAAGATGAGAAAGCATGCTGAAGCAGCAGGTAATGTTGCTTTTGCTGCTACGTATGGTGGACAACCTGCTAAAGGTAATCTTACTATAAGTCTTACTGCTGCACAAACTGGTATCATAACTGCTGGTAGATATGAGTATGACGTTCTGGTTATAAACAGGAATAGTAATGTAAAGACTAAGGTCATCACTGGTCAAGCATTAGTAATTCCAACAGCATCACAATGATATGTCAATTCAAGTTGTTAAAGTCGGAATCGTATCAGATCATGCAGACACCAATCTTGACGGTCAACCAATCGTCGCATTTACTGTAGAGGAGGAAGGAGTGGCAAATCTAAGAGACATCACAGACATTATTTCTACAGCAGTGGGAACTGGTATAGGAACTAATTTTGTATTGTCATATGACCCCAATGCTGACAATTTTGTTTTTGTGAGTCCTGATGCAGTGGTTGACTCTGCTGTTGGGGCATTGTCGGGACCTGTTGGATTCAGCACGACTGTGGTCAACAATTTGGCTGGCGAATTAGATGATAAAATTGACCTTGACGCTGGAACTTGGACATAAAAACTAAATACTACTGAGGAAATTTTTAAAAGATGGCGAATCCTGTATTACAGTTTAAGAGAGGTAATCTCGCAAGTCTACCTGGTCTTCAAGCTGGTGAACCTGGTTTCACCGTAGACAAGTACGATTTATATGTTGGTATAGACTCAACAACAAGCAATAATCAGTTTGTGGGGTCAGGAAGATTTTGGGAAAAAGGTAGTGCTACAGCAGCGTCTGGAGTAAAACTTACAGAAGCAAGAAATAATGGAGCACATGCAATAACAATAAAAGCACCGTTATCAGTTTCAAGCAATCAAGACTATGTGATGCCAGCAGCTGCTGTCAATACAGGTTACTTGAAGTCTGATGGTTCAGGTAACTTATCATGGGATACGACTCCTAACAATGCTGCTTCAGGTGGTACAGGTGCTGCTGAAGTCAACGTGTCGGGTGTTGGTACGGTTGCTTTCTTGAAGACAACTAATGTCAATGTGTCTGGTGTTGCTACAATGGCATCTGCACAGGTGGCAGATCTAACCTCTGGTAGAGTTGTAACAGCTGGATCAAACGGTGAGTTACAAGACAGTGGTAATTTGACATTCAATGGTTCACAGTTGAATGTTACTGGTAACATAAACTCAACTGGTAATTTTTCAGTTGGTGGTGACCTTACAGTAAGTGGCACAGTCACAAACTTGAATACAGTCAACACAACTATTGAGGATGTACTTCTTGAGTTACAAGTAGTAGATGGTTCTGCACTAGGCAGTGATACTAATAAAGACGTTGGTATTGTAATGAACTACTATAGTGGTTCTGCAAAGAAAGCTGCAGTCTTTTGGGATGATTCTACAGGTAGAATTACAGTAGGATCTGAGGTATCTGAAAGTTCTAGTGTGCTAACAGTCAGTGCTTATGGTGCATTAGAAATTGGATCACTATATCTCAATGATTGTGCAGGTGCATCACAAGTTATATCATGCTCTGGCACAACTCGCTCATTAGAAAACATAACTATCGATGGAGGATCGTTCTGATGCAAGTAATTACTACAGAGATCAGTGATAAAGCTATTGCTAAACTAAATGATGATTCAATAACTGAGTCAGTCTTAATACCAAGACTCCTACATTTCTATGGTAGATGGGAAGGATTTAATTTCAAAGACCAAAAATACGATAAGTGTTTGGTAACTAAGGTAACTAATACAGGTATAAGAATAGATGTCGATGGTACAGAAATTGATATTATGTGGAAGTGGAAGTATGCATGGATATTTTCTGCAAAAAATCCAGCAACAAATGTAACTTTTGGAACTGTGTCAGATGAAATTATACGCTTGATAAAATCGTATATTGATGATGCTAGATTAGTAGGTGCTCCAAAGTGGAAGACAATGACAAAGCAGTATTATAAAAATGGAAGGAATGGTGAAACAATCAATAGGTATAATACTTACACAGGAAGCAAGAGTAATTTCAAGTATACATAATACAGTTATATAATTTATTATGAATGATGAAGTAAACGCTCTACTTCAGGTATATCAAGGTAGAATCAATCAACTCACTGCACAGAACATAGCGTTTGAAGCAAAGGTCGTTGTTCTTACAAAACAGTTAGAAGCAAAACAAGCACAGATTGATGGTGGAGAAATAACTGAAACACCGCCAGAATAACATGGAGTCTTACTTCAATGGAATTTGGAAAGACACGAATTATCAATATCTTGAGCACTCTGGCTATTCTCTGGTCGATCATATTAATAGTAAAAAACCATCTAGCGTCCTTGACGTAGGGTGTGGATTCAATAGGTTGAAGGGGAGAATCAATAATCTTGTTGGTATTGATCCATACAATGATGCTGCTGATATAAAAATATCAATAGAAGAATACAATTCAGTGCCATACGACATAGCACTATGTCTTGGTTCAATAAATTTTGGTGATGAGAAAACTATTGATAATCAAATAGATAAACTCCACACCTTATGGAGAAGTGAGGCAATATTTAGAGTCAATCCTGGCATACCACATAAAGGTGTTGATGGTATTGAGTGGTATAAGTGGACACCAGAAAAAATATATTCTATTGCTGAACAGTATAAATATGGTATTGAGTGTCTCCAAATGGAGTACACTAAAGAAAAAGATCTTAGATACTTTTTCATATATACTAAATAAACTTGTAGATAGGTAATTTAAAAATGCTTTCTGGAACAGATTTCGTCAAGAAGATCAAGGAAGGAAACAAAGAATTATTTGAAGCATCACGCTCAAATGTTCGTCGTTTCTTTGCATCGAAACCATCTGATGAGTATCTTGTCGAGCACTTCCGTGGACGTATGGTCAACGAAGCTCAGAACATGTACGCAATCGCTGGTCAAGTTGCATCCGCAGATCCTTCTACAGACGTAAAAGACTTAGAACTTCTAAGCCGTCAAGCTATGGACGAAGCAAAGCACTTCCGTATGGTAAAGGAAGTAATCGAGCACATCACTGGTGAAGAACTAGATGTTGCTGCTGCATTCGCTGCAGAGGCAGACAAACCTCAAGCGA
>VMHT01096626.1_pt1 | contig 14757 bp, 9 predicted proteins | sample 4693611 | NCBI WGS metagenome assembly VMHT01 (sample SAMN12280063, study PRJNA550983) | marine metagenome | isolation source: seawater sampled from same location over 5 years 0.02-0.2 micron viral filtrate | place: USA: collected off the coast of southern California halfway between the port... ... | reverse complement strand
TTTATTAAAAATAGAATATGAGCAAGAATCTGAAGTTATAGAAACCGATAGTGGTAAAGTAGATGCAGAAGGTAACCCTATATTAGAAAGGAAGGTATCAGCACCAAAAGTTAAGGGTAATAATTATAATGTATTTACATTAAATGGTTTAGAAAACTTATTTAAAGACATCGGCGGCACAACTGTTACACAAAATGCATCCGTAGAAAATGTTTATCCATCTTACTTTAGAGAACAAGTATACCAAAGCATACAACAAAATTTTGAAGCTGATCCTAAATATCTTGCAGACCCTCAAACAAGAGAATTACGAGAAGCTTTACTGCAATATAAATTCCAACAAGGTGAAACTTTAGCTTCTTTAAATAAGAATCCGAAATATAAAGACACACCTTGGTTTCAAAATATATTTAGGAATTCACAAAAATTAAACAAATAATATGTTAAAAATTAAATGGAAAGGAGACTTCTACGAGGTTTCTGAAAACGATTTATCATTATATCCAGGTTATGAAATGGCTTCAGATGAGGAAGTTAATAATCTGGGAAAGACAAACGACCCTGTAAAGGAGACTGCGAATGTAGGGTCGAAAAATCAAGCAGTCAATATGGATTTAAATTCGGAAGATTTTTCTTTGGGGTCATTAGATCAAAATAATTTTAAGCCTTTTGATCCAAAAGCCCATATAAATAAACCAACTGGTTTTGGTACTAAAGATCCACTTGTATTGGATAATATAAAAGTTGAAGAAAATATTAAAAAAGCTAAAAATAAGCATGATGATAGGCTTATTAACAAGAAAGGTTTTGATTATGATGATATAGCTAAAAAAATACATTCTGACCCTGAAAAATATAAAGGTTTACTTTCAGCCACACAAGACCCTAAGGCTTTATTAAATAGAAATAAACTACTAGAAGAATTAATACCTGGCTTTTCTGAAGTTTCTAATCCGTATTTACTAAAAATGATTGAGCATGCGGGTATGGGCACAATGACGGAGGATGAAAAGTTGGTTTTAAGTGGTGCTAAAGTACACCCCATGACTCAACACGTGGCCTCTTCACTTAGTAATACTAAACATAATTTTCGAGATGATGACCATAACTTATATACTGAACCTTACTCTAGAGTAAAGTTTGACGGTGCAGGTGCGGTCCATACACTTGCTGGGGCTGTAGGGGAATATGTTATGGGCTCAAAACCATACATTTTTGGTGAAGAAAATTTAAAGGAAGTTGGGGATGGTGATCGTTTTGTTGTTACATATGGTGATGATCCGAATATGATCATGCAAAATCATAAATATAATACTAGAAGTTTTAATATAAATAAACTTAGAGCAATTTACGATGAGATAATAAGCAGCCAAGAGTATGTACAAGACGGGGAGAAAGCTGGAGGTGAAGAAAAACATATAGAAAATGTTATACAAAAAGGTATTCAATTTTTTAGCGGTGATGATAAAGAATTTGCAGAATTATCAAGAAAGGTTCTTGATAGCGGTGATCCAGAGGCAATACAAGCATTAAAAAACAATCCTACTTACCAAGATTATATAGATGGTAATGTTAAGCAGTTATATGAAATATCAGGGCCTAATAAAGGTAATATAGTTTCTATGGATCAAGCCACAGGCGAAGCTAAGGAAGTGTTGGAACAAGCACAGGAGTTAACAGAAAGCATGGAAACTGATGAATTAGACGCGGGATTAGCAAAAGCTTTTTCTAATCTTAAGGCTATAGCTAAAGATGAACATTTGGAAATACAAAATAAAGGCGAAGGGAATTTTAAAAATCAAACATTTAAATATCCAGGCCAAAAGTATTTATCTAGCATACTGGATTTTGCTGGAAATGACTCAAACTTTCATGCAGACTTAAGAAATTTAAAAGGAATTTTTGAGGATGATGATATCCCTACCAATATAACTACTATATCTGGTACAACACCCGAGGCAAATAGATTTAATAATGCTTTAAAAGAATATTTAGCGTTTAATAAAGCGGTTACTATGAACATCGACCCTATGGAGAAAAGAACAAAAAAGGTTCTTGGCATGGAGTTTGATGTGACTAGAGATACATTTATGGGTGGTGTTGTAGATAACGTAGGAAGAAGATTAAGCCTTAATGAAGGGTTAGAAAGCAAACAGCAAGCAGTGCAATTTTTTGATGCGGCTATACATAAAAATACTAATTTAAAATATGTGGACCCGAAAAAAGCAAATGAAAGGCTATACGAAGGATTTGGAAATGCCAGATATATTGGTGATGGCTTTGTTGATTTAGGTATGTTTGCAGCTGAAATATATGCTTTAAGAAAAGTTTCTGGTAATGCTATTTCAAAAGGATTAAATAAAGTTGATAAAGCTTTAAAGGGAGGTATATTATACAGTAATCGTATTACTAGAGGTGCAACTAAATTTACTTTAGGTGCAGTTGATGAAGCAGCTTTATTTACAGGTTTGACATTATTAAAAGGTGGAGACAGAGAAGAAGTAAAATCTAGTGTATTATTTGGTGGAGCGCTTGGTGGCAGTAATAAATTCGCAGCTGGATTAATGAAAAGATTAATGACTCCAGGTGGCTTTTTTAGTAAAGCAACACATAATTTAATGCAATATAATTCAGGAGCAGCTGTTATTGAAGGGACTATTGGAGCAGCATCGGGTTCTTCTGTTTATCACTTTGCCCAATTTTTAACAGATAATGAAGAATTTCAAAAACTTTTAGAAGTTGATAAAGATGACCCTAATTACTCTGATTATTATGGCCAAAAGTTATTAGAAAGCTGGAGTGCTGAATTTGTTAAAATGGCACTGCTTAACGGTTCCAAAGGAATTACCCCTAAAGGTTTTAGGAATACTTACCATAGCATGCGTGAAGATATGCTTAGAATGAAAGGTAGAGATGCCAGATCAGAACAAGCAGCTGAATCTTTTAACATTGATCATAATAGAATTGATAATTTTGCTAGTAAAGATAAAAGATATAAACAAAATCCTTTAGAAAAAGATATTAATAAAGCTTATCAAAATAAAATTAATGAAATTGAATCAAACCAAAAAAATGGTAAAATTACAGAAGAGCAGGCAAATGAGCAAATAAATAAAGCTAGAACAGATAAAATAATTTTAGAAAATAAATTAGCTATAATTACTTCTAAAAAAATAATAGAATCTGAAAGTGGTAAAGATGGGAATGGGCATTACTTTAAAAATGAAATGGAGGCGTCTACTGTAGGTAACAAATTATTAGCTGGTGAAAAATTAACAGAACATGAAAGCAGACAATTCTCAAATGTAAACCCAGCTTATGTTTTAAACTCTATGGGATCTAAAGGTAGAAAATTAGCTGAAGGTAAGGAGTTTAGAGATCACATGCAGGGCCAACTAAAAAAACATGAGCAAATACAAAAGTTTTTAAATAATAGTGAATATAAGACTGATTTTAATGCTAAAGAAGAAAGAGAACAAGCATACGAGCATTTATCTAAAATGTGGGAAAATGCTTCTAGACAGAATGAATTAAAATTTAAAGGTGAAAAAACCGAAGGTGAAAAAGAGGAGTTAAAACAATTAGAAGAAAAATATAAAGATTTAAACGAAGGAGAAAGCTATAAGAAAATTCAAAAAACATTAGAAGCATATAACAATAAAAGATATCAAGAAGATATTGCTTCTGCAAGAGAAATATTAAAAGTTACTGGGCAAGCAAAAGGGCTTAAGCAAGCTAGAACAGAAAGAGAATTCCAAGAGTTATATAATTCATCAGGTTTAAAATCTAGAGATGTTAGGGGTACATTGGCTTTTTATAATCCAAATACCCAAAAAATGATTATAAATAAAAACCTGGCTTTAAAAACAAGAACAATAACTACAGGTAAACACGAGGTATTACACCATGTTTTAAGAGATGTTTTAAAAGATGATAAAGGTAAAGTAACTAAAGAAGGTATTAAAATAATTGATGACGTATTAGATAAATTAACCCCTGAGCAAAGAAAAATTGTTCAAGAAAGAATAGATAAAAATTATAGATATGATGAAAAGGGGAAAGAGCTAGCAAAAGAAGATTATTATGAGGAGCACCTAACTACTTTATCTGAATCTATAGCTAATGGGGAGATTAAATTTAGCGAAAAGGTTGGAAATTCTTTATTAGATTTTATTCCTGGGATGAAAAAGAAAGGATTTGAAAATCTTGAAGTTGGTGTTGGAACTGGTGAGCAATTATTTAATTTAATAAAAAGTTATTCTAAAAATGAAACCTTAGGTATTGAAGCGGCTAAAGCAATATCAAAAGACGCACCTACAAAAGGTCTTAAAGGTAAAGGTAAAGATTCTAGAAGTTTTAAAATGGAATTAGAATCAGATAAGAAAACGGGCGTAGCAAAATTAAAAGCTAAGATACAGGAAAACAGAGATATGGGGCCTGGTAATCAAATAATGAATAGAAATATTGAGCAAGGCTTTAAAGAACAAATAAAAAGAGTTGAAAATTTAGAAACTCAATTTACTGCTGCCGAACTAAGAGCTAAAATTAAAAAAGCAAAAGGGCAAAAGAAAGAAGATTTAGAATTAGCATTACAAGAAAAATTTAGAGGATTTGAAAAAGAAGTTGAATTAGCAAAATTAAATATTGAAACTGGTGAAGCTAAATTTTCTGAAAAAGATTTTGATGGAAAAATAAGTTATGAAGCAATTGAAAAAGAAGGTTTAAAATTAGACAAAACTTCAGACAATGCTTTTATAGTAGCTTATAATAAAAACTTTGCAAAAGAAACTATGCGAAGGCTTAAAAATGTAAAACTTGACGCTGATTTTCAAAAAAATAAAGAAGCTAAACAAGAAATTGCTGATGAGTTTATTTTAAATGATGGAAGGGGTTTAGTAGGGTTATTGAAAAAATATGACCCTGCTATAAATAAAAGCGTGATGGGTTATTTAAATTCTTTTGTACCCGGAACAGGAAGAAGCTTATTTGATGTTAGGCTTCAAGAGTTTTACGAAAAAGATCCTAGATATAATAGAATAATACAATCTACAACAAACGAGAATGTTCAAAGAAAACTTGAAAGAAAAGAAAATAATGATGATATTATTAATAAAAGCTTTGAAAATAAAAACTTAGTAGATAAGGTTTCTAACGGAACTCCTTCTATAGTACAAAGAAATCATAAAGTAAATGGTAAAGCTATATTAGATGCTGGCACACAATTAAGACAAAAGTTTGTTGATAAAGCATTAGATATTGCTCAAAAATTAAAAGAAGAGGGTATCGCCCCAGAACATAAAGATTTTAGGAATAGATTTGGTAAAGAAGTATTTAAGGATACAAAATTGTTTGAAGAATTTAAGAAAGAAATTGGGGCTACAAAATATGATAATTTCCTTGGTGAAATAATGGATGGTATTTTGAAAAACCCTAAAGGATTAAATTTAGCATTTTTTGTACAATCAGAAAAGTTTTATTCTAAAACAGGTAGAGAACCAATGTTTGTTAGGAAAGAAGCAGATAACAATAAAACATCTAAATACTTAAAGAAAGGTAGAGGTGGATATACAACAGAAAACCCAGCAGCTCAAAACTATAGTAAAGCAACAACTAAAGAAATGATGGAGCTTGCTATTAAAGATGGTAAAGCAAGTTATACTGAAAATTTAGCTAATGGTGTTTTTGTATATGAAAGACTAAGTACTAGACGTAAATCTAATAAAGAAATAAAAGATTATTTTAAAGTTCCTAATACAAAAGAAAAATTACTTGAAACATTGTATACTCAAGCTTTGACGGACGCAATGATTGGTAATGCTAAAAAACCTATATTTACAAAAGAACAAAAAGATATAACTGCTAGAAAATTCCAAAAGGAATTTGATGTTTATTTTTCTAAAAATTCAGAGGGTGTTAAATTAAGAGAAAGTGGTTTTGGTCCAAAAGGATTTTTTGCAGACTCAAAAGAACAAGTAAATGAACATTTCCAACTTATTGAAGGTGCTCCACTAGAAAAATTGCCTTTTTTGTTTGATTTATATTCATCTGGCAATTTAGTAACTTGGGGAGCTAAAGCGGTTGATTTAAGAAGTTCAGGAACAAAAGTTGTTAATTTACCAAAAGGATCTTTCTTTGTTATAGGAAAAGACTTAACGGGCAAAAGAAAAACAGAAAATCAAAAAATGCTTGAGCATGGTTGGACTGTTGATATTTCTGGTGCAAAAGTAGGAAATAAACAAATAAATATATTTCAACAAAGAATACTTAGTAAACTAGGTAAAGACGCTCCTCAAAGTGCCGCAATGAAGCATGGAAATTCTAAGCCTTCTATAAAAACAAAAGAAACTATAAACAATTTTGTTAAAAGAATAACTAAAGATCACGTAAAAAATGAGCCTTTAACTAAAGAAGCCATTAGAGAGTATATAAATAATGTTGTTGAATTATTAAAAATTGAACCAAGAGCAACATGGGATTTAATATATAATCAAAATGCTAGTGGAGGTTTAAATAGACAATTAGCGAAAGCAACTCACTATGAACTAGGTATTAAAAAAGGTGGTGGAGGAAATAGATTTGAGCATGTCCTACAAAATGGCGAGTTCAATGTAATGATTAAAGATATCGCCGAGGCTAAAGATGCTGCAGCTAAAAAGCAAATGACTGAATGGCTTGCAAAAAACTATAGACAATATATATTAACAAAAGAAAGTGAAAAAATAGTTGATGATAAATACATTTTAGCAGACGGCACAGTTTGGGAAGCAAAATCAAAATTACATCCAGCAATTAGAAAAGCATGGGATAGAGTTAAGAATGGTGAAAAAGAGGTTAAAATACCAAGTGCAGACGCAAGATTGTTTAATGAATATTTTGGTAATAAGTTTATTAATCCTTATGCTATAAAAAATGGTAATGGTATTTCTAAAGCAAAAGAATATGGTTTTGACGTTCCCCAAAAGGTTTGGAAAAATAATATAAATGTTCAAAGAAATGCTGCCAACCTTATAGGTGATGTAATAGTTGGTAAAATAACAAAAGCAGAAGCTTTAAAAAGATTTAATAAAACCTTACCAATAGCTAAACCTCAAGCTAAAATGGCGCTTAAATATTCTAAAGGTAAAACAACAGATATATTAGAGGTTATTGAAAAAGGTGAAGCAGGAAATAAAGAAGCGAGAGAAGTACAATCTGCTAGATTTTCGAAACAAGATATTTCAAAAGAGTTTAATGGCTATTTAGAAAAATCAACTGGTATTAAAAAAGAATCTGTATTTGGTGCCGCAACCGCAATGGCTAGGGGTAAAAGAGCTAAAATAGATTTTGGTGATTATTTCATACCTGTAGGTGCTGAAGATTTCGCGGGGTTAATGCATAAAACATTAGCTAAAGGCAAAGCTGGTGAAAAACAATTAGAATTTTACGATAAAGTATTATATGAGCCATATAATAAGGCTGTAGAAGGAATGACTAATGAAGCAATGGCATTAAAAAATGATTTTAAAGCAATAAAAAAGAAACTGACTGCTGTTCCTAAAACCTTAAAAGAATATACAGAAGGCGGTGTATTTACAAAAGAACAAGCAGTAAGAGTATATATGTGGAATAAGCTTGGATATGAAATTCCAGGTATAAGCAAAAAAGTTAAAAGCGAATTATTAAAAGAAGTTGATAAAAATGCTGACTTGCATACATTTGCTAATGAAATAGTAAAAATTACAAAAGGTGATGGTTACGCAAAACCTAAAGAAAGTTGGGTTGCGGGTAATATTGCGATGGACATGGTTGATTTAGTAAATGGTGCCAAAAGAACAAAACACTTAGAAGTTTGGCAAAACAATGCGGATCAATTATTTAATAAAGAAAATTTACTTAAGCTAGAAGCCGCTTATGGCCCTAAATATGTTAAGACTCTAAAAAGAACTTTAGAAAGAATGAAAACTGGCTCAAATAGAAAATGGGGTGGTAATGAAACAATAGAAAAATGGAATGACTGGGTTAATGGTTCAGTTGGTGCTATTATGTTTTTAAACACTAGATCAGCAGTTCTACAAACAATATCCAATATAAACTATATAAACTTTTCAGATAATAACCCATTACAAGCAGCAAAAGCTTTTGGAAATCAAAAACAATATTGGAAAGACTTTAATACTTTATTTAATTCACAATACTTACAAAGTAGACGTGGAGGTAATAAAATAAATGTAAACGAAAGTGAATTAGCATTAGCACAAGAAAAGGGCGGTGTTCAAGGCGTTATAGCTTTAATGCTTAATAAAGGATTTGTGTTAACAAGAATGGCTGATAGTTTTGCAATTTCAACAGGTGGTGCTTCCATGTACAGAAATAGATTAAACAGATATAAAAAAGAAGGATTGTCTGAAAAAGAAGCGGAGAAAAAAGCATTCCGTGATTTTATGAAAATTACAGAAGAAACGCAACAGTCTAGTAGACCAGACAGAATATCTGAACAACAAGCTGGTAATTTAGGTAGATTTATGTTAGCATTTGCTAATACACCAATGCAGTATAATAGAATTATTAAAAGAAATTTACAAGATTTAATAGCCCGTAGGGGTGATCCTAAAGAAAAACTTACTAAGATTACTTATTACGGGATGATTCAAAACCTTATATTTAATGCTTTACAAAAAGCATTATTTGTATCTGCATTTTCAGATGAAGAAGATGACGCTCAACAACAAAGAAATGTGAATATTGGGGAAGGTATGTTAGATTCATTACTAAGAGGATCTGGTTTAATAGGTAATGCAACAGTAGCTGTTAAAAATGTTGCTAAAGCAGTAATAACTGGAGCTAATGAACCAGCCTTACAGGCATTATCTGTTTCACCTCCTTTACATACAAAAATTAAAAAGCTAAGAGGTGCAGATTATTTAAGAAAGAAAGTTACTAAAGAAAACATGTTTGAACCTACCCTAGATAATCCTGCTTTAAATGCTGGTGCACAATTCAGCTCAGCCGTATTTAACTTCCCGTTAGATAGGGCTATAAGAAAAGCACAAAATATGGAAGCAGCGATGGGTGAAGAAGCTGAATATTGGCAAAAAGTAGCATTAGCTTTAGGATGGGGTGAATGGGAATTAGGAATGCAAGAAGAGGATAAATCTAAAAAGAAAAGAAAAAAGAAAGTTAAAAGATATGCCGCGGGCACTTTTAAATAGTTAAAAATACAGAAAAATAGGTAATTACATATAGTATACAAAGTTAACTTATGGCAACAGAAATATCAGAAAAAACTCAATTAAAATTAGATTTAAAAACGATTGGAATAATTGTAGCAGGGGCGATCTCTTTAGCCAGCATGTATTTTGTAATGGCTGCTGACATAGAGCAAGCTAAACTTTTACCAAAAGCACCTGTTAGTGAAGTTGAGTTTAAATACAAAGACGAAATGATTCGTAAAACTATAGAGCTCACGCAAAAAGATGTTGAAACTATAAAAACAGATGTGGAATCTATGAAGGGTACATTGGAAAAATTAGATGAACGTTTATATGATCTCCAAAGAAGATAATTATGAAATATTTAAAATTATTATTACTATTATTCACTTTAACAGGTTATTCACAATATAAAGATGGAATATCTGTTGTTCAATTTAGTGCAGAATTTGTAAAAGATAATGAAATATCTCTAAAAAAATTTGATGATCATAATATTCATTCTTTTTATTTAAGTAAACATAGTGGTCATTTTACTAATGAGAGTATAGTATATATACCAACAGTTATGTTATTTCATAACGGTAAACAATTATTAAAAATAGAATCAGGTGTAACTTTAAAATTACCTGAAAATACAGTAGAAAGGATAGAAGAAGCTATAGACGAGATACTATCCGACAAATTTTAACAATGAAATCTAAAGGATTAGGAGACGATATTGAAAGACTAACTACAGCAACTGGATTAAAGAAAGTTGTAGATAAAATAAGTGAAGTTACAGGTGTATCTTGTGGCTGTCAAAAACGTAAAGAAGCATTAAACAGGATATTCCCAAAATAAAAACTATGAAAAACCTATTATTAGCATTTTGTTTGTTAATTTCATTTAATTCAAATAGCCAATTTTTAAAAGAGGTATATAAAGACTTTTTAAAATATGGTACGTTTTATGTTGCTGGTGACGCGTCAAATGCGTACGAACAAACATATAAAGATTACTTTGTAGAAAGACCAGCAGACGGAGATTTGTATGGTATACCAAGAGTAATTGACGTAACTGATTACTACCCAATGGATTATAGGGTTGGTTTAGGTTTTAGAAAATTAGCTAGATTTGATTATGAAGTAAAAGCTAAAGAATACTATGACGGAACTGAAAATAATAAATCATTATCAGCACCAACATCATCAGTTAAAGGGTTAGAATATTTATTCCATTATGAAAAAGAAAGAGAACGTGGGGAAGAATTTTTTAATTCTAGATTCTTTATAAGACATGTAGGTGATTACCATATAGTTAAATTAGAGCAAAGAGAACAAGGTAATGTTGGATTTAAATACCAATCAGCTGAAGTAAGAGGTAGACTACCTATTGGTAAAAAATTTAGTTTATCAGCTGGAGCGATATATAGAACACATCAAACGCCTTATGGATATAATCCAATTGAAATATGGTTAAATGAAACAGCACAATATACTAATCCTAACACGGGAGAGATTATAGAATATCCTGCTAATCCATGGTATAGTCTTGGATATGAATATGGATATAGTGATAATTTTACAAAGTATACTGATATAAATACAGGTGAAGAAAGATACGACTGGATATGGAAAGATAGCGATGGGCAAGTTGTTGCTTGGAGTGATAAAGATTTTCGTGATGAAATATTTGGTGGATTAATGAATTTATACAATAGAGAACAATGGGATTTATTAGATCCTTTCGGTGAAATTGCACCGGTTGTAGGATTTGATTTTTATCATTATAGATCAAACTTTTGGTTACACGCATATGGCAACTATATATTACCTTACCATAAATATATTACTGGTGATGAAAACGTAAGTTATTTAAATCGTAATAATTGGGGTAAAGGTGGTTTAATAGAAGGTGCTGAAGGAGAACAATGGGATGATTACCAAGCTGGAATAATATTTGGCTGGAAATTAAGCAAATCAATAGGAATATTTGCTGAAGGAGAATATACTAAATTCTGGGATTCAGAAATTTATAATTCTTCCGTAGGCATAAACTTTACATTTAGATAAAATATGGCAACAAAATTAGGAGAAGATACTCAAGTACAACTAGACCTGAAAACAATTGGAATGATTGTTGGAGGAGCAATAGCTTTAGCGAGTATGTGGTTTACTTTGCAAGGGGAAATTAAAGATTTGCAAAATCAAGTAGCCCCTGAAGAATTTGTAAAACAGATGGAATTTAAATTGAAAGACGAATTAATTCGTTCGACAATTATACAAATTGAAGCATCTACAAACTTACTAAAAGAAGATATAAAAGAAAATAGAGAGGAAATTAAAAAGAATTCAGATAAATTATATGAAATAACAAAAAGATGAAAAATTTAATTACAATTATATTAGTGTTGTTTGCTTTTATAGCGACAGCACAAGATTACACTTTAATGCACATAAATGCAAAATGGAACCAATCAAATAATTTTGATTTAAGAGGTATTAAAGAAGCTAAAGTGCAATATGCACTATTAGAGGACCAAGCGCCCTCTTTAAGAGCACAAATAAAATCTGTTCCACTAATTATATTACTTGATAAAGCTGGTAAACCTAGAGGTCAGTGGACAGCAGATTTGACTTTTAAAATCACGGCAACAAAAGATGAAATCCAAGATAGAATTTATTTCTTGTTATCTAAAGATTAATAAATGAAAAACATAAGCGAACACGTTACATACAAGGAAGGTGTGTATAGCATCACTGCTTTGCGTTTAGGTTTAAATAATGATCCTACAAAGAATCATTTAACAAACATGGAGCTTTTAGCAGAAAAAGTATTCGAACCTCTTAGAAAGGCCGTAAATGGCCCTATAAAGATAAATTCATTCTATCGCGGAGGCGAATTAAATAAAGCGATCGGCGGGTCGCCCAATTCACAACATTGCAAAGGACAAGCAATTGATATTGATGATGTATATGGATATATGAGTAACGCAGATATGTTTGAATACATAAGAAAAAATTTATCGTTCGACCAGATGATATGGGAATTTGGAAATTCTGATAACCCAGATTGGGTACATGTCAGTTATGTGAATGAGGAAAACAACAGAAACAGATGCCTATTAGCTTATAAAGACGAAGATAATAGAACAAAATATAAAACAATATAACTATGCCAAGAATTCATACAGTCGCAGCAGATGGTACAATAACATCGCAGGACAAACTAATCGGATCAGATGGTGCACAAAACGCGGACTTTGTTACTAGAAACTACACTGTAGGTGGTATAACAGATTTCATTATCGGAGGTGCTCATCATGGAAAATTCATAACACTAACAACAACAGGAAATGCAACTATCGGCGGAAACGTTACTATCGCGGGTAATATAACAGTCGGTGATGCAGATACAGATACAATATCATTTGCAGCAGATGTAATTTCTAATATAATACCAGATGTAACAAACACATACGATATAGGTAGTTCAACAAAAGAATGGAAAGATATACATTTGTCTGGTTCTGCAAGAGCTGGTGGTATATGGTTAGATGGTACTTTAAATGAAATTTCAGGTGTTACAAATATGTACGCTCAAAAATATTTTGATAGTCAAGATAGTACTTATTTCTTAGATCCTTCTGGTAGTATATCAGCAAAATTCAAAGGTAATATACAATTAGGCGTTGGAACTGGTAGTGGAGAAAATAGTTCAGAGATAACTGCATATGGTGATTTAAAATTAAAAGCCGACAGTGACAATGATGGTAACTACACACGTGGAGAAGAAATATTTAGAGCTCGTGGTGGTAATGATGGAGGTACTAATATTGATATTAATAAAAGTCAATATGACCTTAATGCCGCCGCTATACCTAGCAATGCATTTGAAACCATTCAAGTTGGAGATGTTATTCATGGTCTTGGGGGTGGAACCAATCATACAACCATAACTAGTGCTACTATAAGTTCTATTACTGGTTGGACAAACTCTTCGGATGAACTAATTCAAGCTGCTGTTGCAAATCCTCCAGAAGCAGCCACTAAGTTAACGTTAGTAATGAATACTTCAATATCATATTCTAATAACGCATATCTTACAATTTTACCTTCAGGTTCTACATTTAATGAAGGCAATTCTCGTAATATAAAATTCTATTCAGGTGCTACAGAGGTTGCAAAAATTGATAAAGACGGTAAGTTAACTATTAGTGGAATAGATGTAGGCTCAGGTGCTATAACAACTACTGGCGCTTTTAATGCTGGTAGCATAACTACTTCTGGTAACATAGTTGCAACTGGAACTATAGTGGCTAATAACACAGATACTATAAACGGTATTAATATAAATAATAGTAATCAAGAAATGTCTGGTATTGGAGAAATTTATGCTAATAAATATTTCGATGGCCAAGACGCTAATTACTATCTAGATCCTGGACACGCAGGTGTATCAATAAAAGTTGCTGGTAAAATAGAGGCTAATAATACTGATACTATAAATGGAATTAACATAAACAGTTCTAACCAAGAAATATCAGGTATTAGTGAAATATATGCTCATAAATTTATTGATTCACAAACTGGTACTCATTATTTAGATCCAGGTAATAGTACATTATCATTAGTTACTGCAGGTAAAGCAACAATTGGTGCATTTACAATACCTAAAACAATTGGTAGTGCAGGCCAAGTATTAAAAGTACCCTCTTCTGGTTCTGAATTAGAATGGTCAAATGATTTACAGTCTACAGCTAGTGCTTCAGTAGGTGGAGGTTCAAATACTGTTCCATCTTCTGCTGATGATTTTGTTGTTAATATAAATTCAGTTAATGGTGGTATGACTGTCGTAACTCAAGACGGTACCAATGCTGGTAACGGACCTGAATTTAGATTAGCAACTCATACACAACAAAATGCTTATATATTAGATTATGATGAAGCTACGGAAAATGTAAGGATGCAAAGACATGGAGCTTACTTCTTAAAAGCAGGAGCAACTGAAGTTAATATTTTTGGTAAGTTACGTGTAGGGAATGGAGACGAAACCGCAGAGAGTTCATCTGACGCGTTGATAGTTAATGAAGGAGCTTCTAATACCGGTATGAGTATACTAAATGGAGGTGATGCCTCAACGGGTTATTCAAGATTAACTCTTGGTAGAGATGGAGATACAAATGCTTATCATATTAACTACGGAAATTCTGCAGATTCATTTGAAATTAGAAAGGACGGTAATTTAGTTGTTAAAATTGCTCCTAATGGGCCAAGCAATGCTGTAATGGTTGATATTGGATACTTATTAAAATTAGGTAGTGTTTCAACATTTGCAGATGATACTGCTGCAGGAACAGGGGGATTAACTAGCGGAATGGTATATAAGAAAAGTGACGGAACTTTAATGATTAAATCTTAATATGAAACTATGGAAAATTGCCCTTTATGCAATGGCCTTTGTGGTCTTTGCTAGTTGTGGAACACACACTAAAAAACCTAAAATACAGATAACCCACGTGTTAGCTGTAACAGAGCAAGGTGACACCTTGAGATTACCTATAAACATGATTAAACCAAATGTTTAT
>VMHT01128820.1_pt1 | contig 14759 bp, 16 predicted proteins | sample 4693611 | NCBI WGS metagenome assembly VMHT01 (sample SAMN12280063, study PRJNA550983) | marine metagenome | isolation source: seawater sampled from same location over 5 years 0.02-0.2 micron viral filtrate | place: USA: collected off the coast of southern California halfway between the port... ... | reverse complement strand
CAGTAAATCTTTCAAATGGTTTACTTGTTGTTGAATACGAGAATGAAACTCATCCTAAAAAGTTTAGAAAAAAAGAAACGGTAACATTTTCATCAAAGTTTTCTTGTCCAGAAAGTGGTTTTACCATAGAGGAAATTGAACCTAGACTTTTTTCTTTTAACTCACCCTACGGAGCTTGTGAAGAATGTGAAGGTATAGGCCATAGTCTTAATGTAGACCCCAATTTAGTAGTGTCAGATCCAAAAAAAAGTCTTCAAGATGGTGCAATTGAACCATGGGCAAAATCAACGTCTATGTACTATGCACAAACATTAGTCTCCTTAGCTAAGCACTATAAAATTTCAATGAGTGAACCATGGAGAAAAATACCAAAAAAAGTACAAGATATTATCTTATTTGGATCAGATGAAGATGAAATTAAATTTTCTTACGATGATGGATACGAAGCTTATACAACAAAAAAAACATTTGAGGGAGTAGTTAATAATTTAGAAAGAAGATATTTAGAAACAGATAGCGAGTGGAAAAGAGAGGAAATTTCTCAATATCAAAGTGAAACAAAGTGTGAAAAGTGTAAAGGCATGAGGTTAAAAGATGAAGCTCTTTGTGTAAAAATTAACAAATTAAATATTAGTGAAGTGACAGAAAAATCTATAGACGATGCTCAAAAATGGTTTGAAAATCTTCAAAATGTATTAACAGAAAGAGAAAATAAAATTGCTCAACACATTTTAAAAGAAATAAATGAAAGATTAAATTTTTTATTAAATGTTGGTTTAAACTACCTAACATTATCGAGAGAATCAGGAACTTTATCAGGAGGTGAAGCACAAAGAATTAGATTAGCATCACAAATAGGTTCAGGTTTGACTGGTGTTCTTTATGTGCTTGATGAGCCATCGATTGGCTTGCATCAAAGAGATAATAAAAAACTTATTAAAGCTTTAAAAAAATTAAGAGATCTTGGAAATACTGTAATTGTTGTAGAACATGATATAGAAACAATGGAAAATTCTGATCATATTGTTGATATAGGGCCAGAAGCAGGGCTAAATGGAGGTCAAATCGTTGCCGACGGAACTGTTAAACAAATAATTCAAAATCAAAAAAGTATTACTGGTGATTATTTATCTGGAAAAAAATATATAGCCCTTCCAAAAAAGCGTAGATTAGCAAAAAATGGAAGGTTTATTGAAATAAGTGGAGCAAGTGGAAACAATTTAAAAAAAGTAAATTTAAAAATACCAGTTGGAACTTTTACTTGTGTAACTGGAGTTTCTGGCAGTGGAAAATCAACTTTAATATTACACACACTTTACAATGCTTTTAATTTACTTCTTAATAAAAATAAAAGTCGTAAAGTTCCAAAAGCTTTTACAGGTTTTAAAGGTACAGAGTTAATTGATAAGATAATAGATATAGATCAATCCCCTATTGGAAGAACGCCTAGATCAAACCCAGCTACTTATACAGGTGCATTTGGCCCGATTAGAGATTGGTTTGCAGGATTACCTGAGTCAAAAGCGCGTGGTTATAAAGTTGGTAGATATTCTTTTAATGTAAAAGGTGGAAGATGTGAAACATGCGAAGGAGACGGTGTAATCACTTATGAGATGCATTTTCTTCCTGATGTTTTTATACCATGTGATACATGTAAAGGGGCGAGATATAACAGAGAAACACTTGAAATAAGATTTAAAAACAAAAATATAGCAGATGTTTTAGATATGACTGTTGATGAAGGATGTGAATTTTTTGAAAATATACAAAGTATTAGATCAAAGCTGATCACTCTTAAACATGTTGGTTTGGGGTACATGAAAATTGGTCAACAAGCTACTACGCTATCAGGAGGTGAGGCCCAAAGAATTAAATTGGCTAAAGAATTATCAAAAAGACCAACTGGAAGAACATTGTATATCCTAGATGAACCAACGACTGGATTACACTCACATGACATAAAAAAACTATTAGAAATTCTTCAAGCTTTTGCAAATACTGGGAACACAGTCGTTGTAATAGAACATAATCTTGACGTTATAAAAACAGCAGATCATATAATCGATATGGGTCCTGAAGGTGGTATTAACGGGGGTAGAATTATTGCTGAAGGCACACCTGAAAAAGTAGCTGAAGTAAAAGAGAGTTTTACCGGTAAATTTCTTAGAGAAATCATAGGTGATAACTCGATGAAAAAAACTGCCTAAAGAGTTTAATTATGTTATAAAAGAATCATGATAAGTATATTACAATCATTATCAAAGACAGTTCACCTTTCTCTAGGTTTAGCGATTTTATTGTTTTTAGGTTTACATTTTTTTGGAGATGGATTTGCGTTTGATACAATCTTTTGGAGCTGGTTGTTTAGATACATTCATGTAACAGTAGGAATTATGTGGATTGGTTTGTTATGGTATTTTAATTTTGTTCAAATACCTAATATGCCTAAAATTCCCGATGAACAAAAACCAGCGATTGGAAAAGTGATTGCGCCTGCTGCTTTATTCTACTTTCGATGGGCTGCAGCCTTTACAGTTATATCTGGATTAATTTTAGCATGGTTGAATGGTTATGTTCATAGCGCCATGATACTTGGACTTGATGGTTCAGGAGGTAAAAACACTGCTATAGGTATTGGAATGTGGTTAGGTTTAGTAATGGCTTTTAACGTATGGTACGTAATATGGCCAAATCAAAAAAAAGCTTTAGGCATGGTGGAATGTGCGCCAGAAGAGAAAGCTGCTTCCGCTAAAACAGCAATGTTATTTTCAAGAACAAATACCCTTCTGTCTCTACCAATGTTATTTACAATGGTAGCAGCTCAAAACCTATATTAATTTAAGGGACTATTTTTTCTTCCTCTTTTTCAAGTGTCTTATAACTAACTTTAAAAAATTTTAATATTGGTGAAGCAACAAATATTGAAGAATAAGTACCAACAAAAACACCCAAAATCATTGCAAAAGAAAAACCTCTTAAAATCTCTCCACCTAGAATAAATATTGAGAATAAAGCTAATAAAGTTGTGACTGATGTAATTATGGTTCTAGCAAGTGTTTCATTGATAGATAAATTGGCGATGGTTGCTATTTCAAGTTTGTGATACTTTCCTAAATTTTCTCTCACTCTGTCATAAATAACCACTGTATCATTCATAGAGTAGCCAACTATGGTAAGAACTGCTGCAATAATAGATAAATTTATCTCTAAAGACAAAAGAGAAAATACCCCAAGTGTAATTACAACATCGTGAAATAATGCTATAATAGCACCTACGCTAAACTGCCATTCAAATCGAACCCATATATAAAAAAGCATTGCAGCTAATGATAAAGTAATAGCAATTATTCCGGATTGCAACAGTTCCGCGCTAACTTTTGGTCCAACGTTTTCAACACGCCTAAAATTTATTTCAGAATTCAAATTATCAGAGAGTTTTTGTTTAACCTTAGGTATTAAGTTATTATTATCTCCTTGTTCTTCAACTTTAATTAAAAAATCACCTTCTTTACCAAACTTTTTAACATTTACATCACCCAAATTCATTTCATTCAAAGAATTTCTAATTGAGGAAACATCTGTATTTATTGATCTTAATTCTATTAAAGTTCCTCCTTTAAAATCAATTCCGTAATTCAATCCTTTAAAAACTATGAAAATAACACTTAATATAAATAAAATAATAGAAATAATATTTGCTGGCTTAAATTTTGATGAAAAATTATAATTAGTCATTAAATCTTGATTTCCTTTTTATTATTTAACACTACAAGAGATGTTAAATGTCTTGCTAAAAAATATGCTGTAAATAACGTAGTCACAATCCCAATTCCTAAGGTAATTGCAAATCCTTTCACTGGACCAGATCCAAAAGCAAATAATATCACTGCTGCAATTAAAGTAGTTATATTAGCATCTAGAACTGTAATTTTTGCTCTAGCATATCCACTATCAAAAGCATGAATAATAGATTTTTCTGTTTTTAATTCTTCCCTTATTCTCTCAAAGATCAAAACGTTTGCATCAACAGCCATACCGACTGTTAATATAATTCCAGCTATACCCGGTAAGGTTAATGTAGCTTCAAGAATAGTTAAAATTCCAACTAACATAATTAGGTTAGCAATTAGGGCAGTATTAGCAATTAAACCAAATATCCTGTATTTAAAAAACATAAATAGTATCACCAAAATAAAACCTATAATTAATGACCTTACCCCTGATTTAATTGAGTCTTCACCTAAATCAGGGCCTACTGTTCTTTCTTCAACTACTAAAAGAGGTGTTGGTAATGCACCTGATCTAAGAAGTAACGCAAGATCAGTGGCCTCTTGAAAAGTGAAGTTTCCAGAAATCATTCCATTTCCAGAAGTTATTGGTTCATTAATATTTGGAGCACTAACTATTTCTCCGTCAAGAACTATGGCTAATCTCTTTCCCACATTATCAGTAGTGGCTCTTCCAAATTTTTGGGAGCCTAATCTATCAAGTGTAAAAGATACCGTAGGTTCATTATTTTGATTTTGTATACTTGGTTGAGCATCAATTAGATTTTCTCCGCTCATAACAATTCGCTTGCTAACAAATAATTTTTCTCCATTTTCAGAAATTAGTTCCTCAGAACCAAATTCATCATTTTCAGAAACTAATCTAAAGTTTAATTGAGCGGTCTGCCCTAACAAAGATTTTATTCTTTCTGGATCTTTCAAACCTGGTAATTCAACTAAAATTCTTTTTTCACCTCTTTGAAGAATAGTAGGCTCTTTAGTTCCTACATCGTCAATTCTTCGTCTTACTATTTCGATTGACTGTTTTAGGGCAGAATTATTTATTGTTAACAATCCAAATTTTGAAAAACTAATTTCTATCTCATTATTATTAATTCTTTTATAATTTAGTTCAAATGATCTATAATTATCTAGATAAGGGTTAACAACATTGTCTTTTTTTGAAAAAAAAAGTAATTCAAATTTTTCGACATCGTCAATAATCAAATTCAAATTTTGATTATTAATTTTAAAATTTTGATAACTAAATCCATTATCTTTTAATAATCTTTTTATTGGTATAACTTTTGATTGGATTTTTTCTTTGATTAAATTGTCAGAATTTATTTCTAATAAAAGATAAGATCCTCCTTGAAGATCTAAACCTAAATTAACTTTCTTATCAATTATTTTGTTTTCTTGAAAATTCAAAATTGAGAAAAAACTAATAAATAGGAAAATAATATAAATTAATATTACGTTTATTTTTGAGAAATTTAACACGAAAAAGAATTATTTTTTAACTTCTTCTTTTTTAAGCAAACTAGTGATTGTCGATCTTATAATTTGTACTTTTGTATTTTCTCCAATAATCACTTCGATACGATCATCTTCCATAACACGATCAACTATGCCAATAATTCCACCAGAAGTTATTACTTCATCTCCTCTTTTAAGAGAATCAACCATTAATTTGTGGTCTTTAACTCTTTTTTGCTGCGGTCTAATTAGAAAAAAGTAAAAAATAATAAATATTAAAATTAATGGGATGAATTGTGCAAATCCTTGTCCGCTCATGCAGAAAGAAATATAGGAAAAGATCTAATTAAACAAGTAAATTTTAATTAAATTTTATCTTGGTTATTCATGTACTTTCTCAAGACAAGGGGAATATTTACAGAACCATCCTCGTTTTGATTGTTCTCTAATAGAGCAATCATTAGTCTGCCTACAGCCAAGCCTGAGCCATTTAATGTTCCTAGAAATTCTGATCCTTTTTCTGATTTAAATTTTGCTCCCATTCTTCTAGATTGAAAAGTTCCACAAGAGGAGCAACTTGAAATTTCTCTATATTTATTTTCAGAAGGTATCCAGGCTTCTATATCGTAAGTCTTTTCAGCACTAAATCCCATATCGCCAGATGATAAAAGTATAACTTGATAAGGAATTTCAAGTTTTTCTAAAATTTTTTCAGCACAATTTAACATCCTATTAAGTTCTTCAATGCATTTTTCTGGTTCAACTACGCTAACAAGCTCAACTTTATAAAATTGGTGTTGTCTGATCATTCCTTTAGTATCTTTTCCATAGCTTCCAGCTTCTTTTCTAAAACAAGGTGTAGATGCTACAAATCTTTTTGGTAATTGTTTCTTATCAATAGTTGATTTTCTTACCAAATTTGTAAGCACTACTTCAGCAGTAGGTATCAAGAACTTTCTCTGATCAGTATTATCAAATTTTATTTCAAACTGGTCTTCCTCAAATTTTGGTAGTTGACCAGTGCCAAACATAACATCCTCATTTACAATTAAAGGTGGAGAAATCTCAGTATATTTGAATTCATTCACGTGAGTATCTAGCATAAAATTAATCAATGCTCTTTCCAGTAATGCATAGCTTTCTTTTAAAACAACAAATCTTGACCCTGATAATTTAATTGAGCTTTCAAAATCAATATTATTATTTTTCGAACCAAGCTCAACATGAGATTTTATTTTGAAGGAAAATTTTTTTATACTACCCTCTTGTTTAATTAATTTATTAGATTTTTCATCCTTTCCAATTGGTACATCATCTAAAGCAATATTGGGAAGAGCATGAATTATTGTATTAACTTCCCTCTGACTATCAGATTGTTTTTTTGATATAGTTTCAATTTCATCTGAAATTTTTTTTGATTTTTCAAAGTTAGTTTTATCTTTAGATTTAGATAAAGATTTTTTTTCTTGTTCTTAACTCTCTTTTTTACTTATTAATTTTCTATTTAAAGCATCTTTTTTAGTAAAATCATCTTTATCAAAATTAATATTTCTTTCCATTAATTTTTTTTTAAAGGTCTCTAAATTTTTTCTAAAATCTTTTATATTATGCATCTTTTAAATTATCTTTATTAGTTTTTTTTTCAGTGAATCTAACAGTTATTATAGATAACTCATAAAGTAATAAAAGTGGAATTGCCAGACCAACTTGTGTTATTGGATCTGGCGGAGTTAAAATAGCTGCAACTGTAAAAATAATCACTATGATATATCTTCTCGATTTCTTTAAATATTCTGAATTAACAACTCCAATTCTTGCTAAAAGATTTAATAATATTGGTAATTGAAAACTTATTCCGAAAGCAAAAATTAATCTCATAATTAAAGATAAGTACTCATTTACTTTTGCTTCTAATTGAATTGGTAAACTTGAACTTGTGCCCATTGTTTCAAAAGATAAAAAGAATTTAATAGCTAAAGGCATTACTAAATAATAAACCAGCATTCCACCAAATAAAAATAGTATTGGTGTAGATATCAAATAAGGTAATAAAGCTTTTTTCTCATTTTGATAAAGTCCGGGAGCTATAAATTTATAAATTTGTATTAACAAAACAGGACTTCCGATGAAAATCGCTGAAAAAAAAGCAACTTTTAAATAAGTGATAAAAGTTTCATGTAATGCAGTATAAATAAGTCGTCTGGATGTTGTATCATCTTTAACTGCTTCAGCGTATGGATTTACTAAAAATGCGTATATATACTCTGCAAATGTGTAAGAAATTACAAAAATTATAAATATAAATACAATTGATTTTATCAATCTTGAACGTAATTCTATTAAATGACTTGTGAAAGAATTATTTTCGCTCATTCTCTTTATCTTTATTTATTTGATCAGAATTGGTTATATTTTTTTCAATATCAATGTCGTCAGTAACTGAAGTAACTTCTCTTTGAAAACTGCTTATAGTATTTTTCAATTTTCCGAAGAAAGAACCTATTTTTTTAAGAGCTATTGGAAATTCTTTTGGACCTAAAACAAGTATTGCAATTATAACGACTGTTAAAATCTCTAACCAACCAATTTGAGGCATATTAGATTATTTATTTTCAGAATTATTGTCTGAATCTTTTTCTGAATTATTGCTACCGGCGGATGGGTCATCGGACATACCTTTTTTAAAACTTTTAATACCTTTGGCAAGATCTCCCATAATGCTTGATATTTTTCCTTTTCCAAAAAGTATCACAACCAAAATTGCTATAATTATTATTCCTGTCCAGCCTATATTTCCCATATAGAAATTATATACAATAAATCTTCTTAAATATATATGTTTATTTTTCTTCTTCTGGAGCTTTTTTTATCGCCTCATCGATATCTACATATATATTGTTTTTTTCTTTGAGTGACTGCTCTTTAAAAAATTTGCCAGTACCAAATATTGACTTATCAATATTAGAAGTGTCGATTAATCCTGCTGTACCAAGTTCGTCTATTGTAGGTAAATCAGAAAGTTTCTGGATATTGAAATGATTTAAAAAATTTTCAGTAGTCGCATATTGTATTGGCTTACCAGGAACATCTTTTCTGCCAGCAGGTCTAACCCAATCTAATTCGAGTAATATATCTAACGTGTTAGAGGCAAACGATACACCTCTTATTTCTTCAATTTCTGATCTAGTAACTGGTTGGTGATAGACAATAATAGCTAATGTTTCTACTGTAGCTTTAGAAAGTTTTTTTTGTGTAGATTTTTGGAGAGCCATCAATTTAGATAAATCCTCAGCTGTTCTAAATGACCATTTATTTTTTATGCAAACCAAATTAATTCCTCGATTTTTATAAATTTCTTTTAAATTATCTAAAATTTTTTTGATGTTTGTATCTGTTTGAATTCTTTTTTCTATAGTCTCAATATCAAGTGGTTCAGATGCAGCAAATAATATTGCCTCGACTTGTCTTTCTAATTTTGAAGGTGAGGATGGAAAATTAATTATATTATCTTTCTTTTTACTAGGCATATTAAGTTCTTTTAATCATTAATTTTTCAAATAATTTACTTTGAGATACTTTTACTATTCCTTCTTTAGTTAATTCTAAACTAGCTGCAAAAATTCCTGCAATGCCAGTTTTCTTCATCTCATTTTTTGAATAAAATTTTGGAATTAATTCATTTATATTTTTCCAATCTTTAATTTTATCTAAATTGTTTCTTATTTGTTTAATTCCCTCTTCAGTAGTTAAAACTGGTAATTTTGGAATACTTATATTTTGAAAAGTTTTTTGCGTCTGAATAACAGCATATGTTTTAAGAAGATCGTATAGAGATACGTCATATACAGGAGTATTGATAGATCTAATACCTCCTTTCATACCTCTAGTAAATATATGAACTCCTAATCTTTTTTTTTGCAACATTTGATCTGACAATATTCTGATTAGTTCAAGTTTTTTAAGTTGTAGTTTAAGTTTTTCTGCCACTTCTAATGCTTTAAAATCATCATCTTCATCTTCAGGTAACAAAAGTTTGGATTTTAAATAAGCCAACCAAGTAGCCATAAGTAAAAACTCCGAAGCAGTTTCTAAATTTAGATTTTCATTCTCTTTGATAAACTCTAAAAATTGGTCAGCAAGCTTAGTAATTGATATCTCAGCTAAATTAACTTTTTGTGATTTTGCTAAATCTAAGAGAACTTCAAGCGGACCACTATAATTAGGAATGTTAACTGAAATTTCATTTGATTCCATTAACAATTTTACCTTAAAATTTTATAAATTTCTGATGTTTTTTTTACAGTAAATTTGTCTATATAAGGAACAGATTTAATCAATTTTAAGTTGTCTTTAATTTTTCCTTCGCAATAAAGAACTAAATTGCAACCTGCTTCAAGGGCTTTTTTGGCATTTGTTACTAGATCATATTTTAAAGCTTTCATCGAAATATCATCTGACATTAAAATACCTTTAAAACCAATTTTTTTTCTAATAATTTGATTAATAATTTTTTTTGAAAAAGTCGATACATTTTTATTATCAATTTTTGAAAATTGTATATGCGCTGTCATTGCTAATTTTGCTGAATTAGATTTAAAAGGAAAAAAATCTATTAGATTTAAATTTTTTTTGCTTAAATTTACCTTAGGTAAAAAAATGTGACTATCCCGAGTGGCACATCCATGACCAGGAATATGCTTTATTACAGAAATAATTTTATGTTTTTGACACTCACGAACTGTAATTTCACCTAAAATTTTAACTATTTCTTTATTATGTGAAAAACTTCTGGAACCAATAATTTTACTAGTATTTTTTCTTAATACATCTAAGACCGGTATAGTATTAGTGTTTGCACCAATAATCTTGAGTAGATTACATAAAGATTTTAGATAATTTTTATAAATAAATATTGCAGATTTTTTATTTTTTTCAAAAACTTTCCCAAAATAATTAGCGTTTAAATGATGATTAAAAATATTTTTTAATCTTGAAACTGTCGACCCCTCTTCATCAATTAAAATCGGAAAATATTTATTTTTAGAATATTTTTTAATTTGAAGGATCAGTTTTTGTGTTTGTTTTAAAGAATAAATATTTCTTTTAAATAGAATTACACCCCAAGGTCTTTCTTTTAAAAGAAGCATTTTTTCTTTTTTACTTAAAGTTTTTCCTTTTAAACTGATAATAATAGCTTTTTTTTTCATTGTGATTTAAGAAGATTCCAAAAACTTCTTGGTTTATCATTCTTTATTTCATTAGAAAAACCGTCATTAAATTCAATTATATTATCAGTATCATTCTTGAGAATTGGTAAATTTGATATTTTATCATTTAGTATTTGATCAATATTATTTCGATTAAACTCTTTATTTTTAATATTTTTATTTGAGGAATAGTATTTAAATGTACTTCCAAAAAAGATTATAACTAAAATAAGAAAAAATATACTTAAAATTTTTAGCATTACATTTTATCAGGTAAAGAGACCCCAAGTATTCCCATACCGTTTTGAAGTACAATAGCAGTAAGATTCATGATTGCAAAAATTTCATTTCTTTTGATTTTATCACCTTTTATAAATTTATATTTTTCGTGTTCATTACCTTTACTCCAATAAAAATGAAATAAAGTTGCTAAATCATATAAGTAAACAGGTATTTTATGTAGATCAAATTTATTGGAAGCGGACTCAATTATTTTAGGCCATTCGAATATTTTTCTTAATATTTTTTGTTCAATTTCATTTAATTGAAAATCCTTATCATTTAATTCTACTTTATTAGTAAATCTAATTTTTAATGATCTTAATATTGAATTTATTCTTGCATAAGCATATTGAACATAAAAAACAGGATTTTCTTTGTTTTTTTCTTTAACTTTATCAAAATCAAAATCTAGTTCTACATCATTACTTCTGTTTAGCATCATGAACCTAATTGGATCCTTCTCTACTTCGTCAAGAAGATCTTGAACTGAAATAAATTCTCCCGCTCTTTTGGACATTTTAAATGGTTGACCGTTTTTATAAAGTTTGACCAATTGACAAACTTTACAATCCAACAAAGTTTTATTATCTGATAAAGCTGATACAGCTGACTTAATTCTTTTTATGTAACCGGTATGATCAGCACCTAATATATTAACAAGATTATCATATTTTCTATCAACTTTGTCCATATGATAAGCAATATCATTCGCAAAATAAGTCCAAGATCCATCATTTTTCTGAAGAGCTCTGTCTGTATCATCTCCAAATAAGGTAGATTTAAAAATTAATCTTTTAACTTTTTTCCAATCTTTTATTTTTTCACCCTTTGGTGGATCAAGATATCCTTCTCCCACATAATTTTTCTCTTTTAAAGTATTTATCGCTTTATCCACCATGTTTTTATTTACTATATCTGTTTCAGACAAAAAGTTATCATGGGATATGCCTAGCTTTATTAAATCATCTTTTATTAAATTCATTGAAGCTTCTAGCGATTTATTTTTTAAGAAATCAAAATTTTTATCAAAATCAGTCAAGTTAAGTTCTTTATTTTCATTAAGAATATCTTTAGCTATATCTTTGATATATTCGCCTGGATAAAGATTTTCTTTATTTGGAAATGTTTTTTTTTCTTTAATCTCTATGATTCTGTGATGCACGGACTTAACAAAATTTTTTATTTGGTTGCCGTAATCATTAATATAATATTCTTTAGTTACTTTATTCCCATTAAACTTAAGTAGGTTAGCCAATACATCGCCATATATTGCTCCTCTACAATGACCTACATGCATTGGACCGGTTGGGTTAGCTGAAACAAACTCTATATTGTAAGTTTTATTTGATTTGAAACTTCCATACTTTTGATTGTTATCTAAAATAAAATTTATGTTTTTGATTAAAGCAGAGTTAGAAAGTTTAATGTTGATAAAACCTGGTCCTGCAATTTCAATATTAGCAAAATTTTCTATATTATCTAAAAAAAGTTTTTTCAATTTTTGAGCTAATTCATTAGGATTTAATTTATTTGATTTGCCTAAAACCATTGCAATATTGCAGGACAAATCAAAATTAAATTGAGAAGGTGGTATTTCTAAGCTAATGTTCTTTAAATTATCAACATTATTCAAATTTAAATCAAATTTATTTTTTTGAACTAGATTTTCTATTTCTTTAAAATAATTTTCGAAAATATTCATTGTGTCTTATTGTATAAATTTATTGCATATCTATCAGTCATACCAGCAATATAATCACAGATAGATCTCTCCAAATCACCATTGTTTCTATTATAAGTTATAAATTTTTTTGGATTTTTTCTAATTTTAATGAAAAGTTTTTTAATTATATTTCTTCCTAAATTTGTTTTTGAGTATACTTTTTGATGAAAATACATTTTTTTTTTCAAAAAATTTTTAATTTGGATATCGAATTTTTTCATTTTATCTGAAAAGGTCACTATTTGATTTTTTGCATTATAAACGTCTTTTAAACTTAAAATCATATTTTTTTTTAAATTTTTTTTAGTCGTTTTAATAACATCGCTTACCATTTCGTTTATTATCTCCCTTATAATTTGTCTGATAATTATATCGATAGAATATTTTTTTTGCTTCTTTTTATGCTTTAAAACTATCTCATTTAAAACTGGTATATTTTTTAAATCACTTAACTTGAATAAATTTGATTTTAATCCATCCTCTAAATCATGGCTATTATAAGCAATATCATCGGAAATTGATGCAATCTGTGCCTCTAAAGATGAATTAGCTTTAAAATTAATTTTCTTTCTAAAAAAATCTCTTCCTAAAATTTTATTAATTTTTGATAAGTCTTTAACTGGTCCATTATGTTTTATTAAACCATCAATAGTTTCAATAGAAAGATTTAAACCTTTAAATTCATAATATCTATTTTCTAAGATTGTAATAATTCTTAAAGTTTGTACATTGTGATCAAAACCTCCGTAATTTTTCATACATCTATTTAAAGCTTCTTCTCCAGCGTGGCCAAAAGGAGTGTGTCCTAAATCATGTGCTAAACTTAGAGTTTCAGACAAATCCTCATTTAAGTTAAAAAATTTTGATAAGGTTCTAGCAATTTGTGAGACTTCTAATGAATGGGTAATTCTTGTTCTAAAATGATCTCCAGATGTATTAATAAATACTTGGGTTTTGTGTTTTAACCTTCTAAATGCAGTTGAATGAATAATTCGGTCCCTATCTCTTTGAAAATCATTTCTTAAATCAGTTCTTTTTTCTATAAAAAATCTTCCGCTAGATTTAAGTGGAACTGCATATTTAGCTAATTTTTCAATTGATTTTTTTTGCATGCTTAATACATAGATTATATACTAGATATATATTGTTTATGGAAAAAAAATTAAATTTTACTGATCAAGCTTTAAATCAAATTAATATAATAACTAAAGATCGAGATAAGAAGTTTTTTAGAATCACTGTCCAAGGTGGAGGTTGCTCCGGATTTAAATATAATTTTGGTTTTGATACAAAAACTAATGATGATGATATTGTTTTTGATAAAGTAATTATTGATAAATCTTCTCTTGATATCATCTCTGGATCTGTTGTTGATTTCAAAAAAGAGATGATTGGAGAGTCATTTGTCATTGATAATCCTAAAGCAACTGCCTCTTGTGGTTGTGGTCTTTCATTCTCAGTTTAATGAAAATTATATCTTGGAATGTAAATTCTGTAAGAGCAAGAATAGAAAATATAAAAAATTATATTAAGGACTCTGATCCAGATATACTCTTGCTACAAGAAATTAAAACACAAAATGAGAATTTTCCAACCGATGAGTTTAAAAATTTAGGTTACGTATCATACGTATTCGGTCAAAAAAGTTACAATGGCGTTGCTATAATTTCTAAAAACAAACTAAATAATATTGATCATGATTTTATCAAGGACGATTTAAAGCAATCGCGAATAATTACCGCTGAGTTAAAGTTTAAAAAAAAAATTATAGTCCTTGTAAATATATATGTCCCTAACGGAAACCCTGTTGATACAGAAAAATATGAATATAAGAAATCATGGTTAAAAAAGTTTATAAACAATATTAAAAAAAATATTCAAAAAAAATCAAGTATACTAATTGCTGGGGATTTTAACATTATTCCTGAAGAAATTGATGTTCATGATTTTAAAAGATATGAAAATGATGCATTGGGTAGACTTGAAATAAGAAAAAAATATAGAGAGCTAATTAATTTGGGTTTTAAAGATATTTATGGAAGAGTTAATTAATTATCAGTTCAATTGGTGTGTGGTCTGAGGGTTTAATTTTTGACCTGGGCCTCTTGTTTATATTAATCGACGAAATTTTTTCAACTAGACTATTTGATAACAAAAAATGATCTATTCTCATCCCATTATTTTTTTGCCAAGATCCTGCAAAATAATCCCAAAAGGTGTACTCTTGTTTTTTTTTATTTATAAAACGATAGACATCTTTAAACCCTAAATTAATTAGTTCTCGATATTTTTTTCTTATTT
>VMHT01193873.1_pt1 | contig 14760 bp, 4 predicted proteins | sample 4693611 | NCBI WGS metagenome assembly VMHT01 (sample SAMN12280063, study PRJNA550983) | marine metagenome | isolation source: seawater sampled from same location over 5 years 0.02-0.2 micron viral filtrate | place: USA: collected off the coast of southern California halfway between the port... ... | reverse complement strand
TCTTGCTCGCGTCGAAGTCCTCGTAATAAGGATTTACATTAAGGTTTGTCTTCTGTGGCATCGTTTTCCGCCAAATACTAGCATTCTTTGTCCTTAGTATTTATAGAGATAAAAAAAATCCCCCGAGGTATCTCAGGGGATTTGAAGTGATTTATTTGTAATCAGAATTCGATTACTAGTTTGATATCTTCAATCTGGTCAGGAGCACGAGTGATTAGACGACGGTTTTCCTGATAGATGATATCACCAGAGTTATTGGCAATTTCAGGTGCTGCGAGACCACCTGCGAAAGTAACACCCAAAAGTGTGCTTGCGTATGTTGTATCAACATTACCTGCTGCTGCCGATAGTACACCGGAGATAGCATTGGATCCATTGCTCTCGAATGCTTGTACAACACCTTGATCTACATGAGCATCATTTGTTTGGATATACTTAAGAACGCCTGCTGTAGAAGAACCACTATCAAGTGTCCATGAAACCACGGTTCCTTTTGCAGTGCCACCTGTTACAGTTTGGGAGATCTGCTCATCGGGAATGAAATCCGCAGTGGCACCAGTAATTTTAACTGATTTCAAACCACTAAGAGTGTCTGCAGTAGAGAACGTAGTAGTTCCCCAGTTGAATGGGTCCTTGATAATACCAATACGACGGAAGTCGTTATCAACAGGGAAGTCTCCAGAACCTTCTGAGTAAGTTAGACGAATATTCGTCATGACGCGCTTACCGTTGAGTTCTAGTTCATGATCAAAACCATGACCGCCTTGTGGAGGCAGCACAACTTCAACCGCACCAACACCGTTTGCGGGTGTCGCAACTGCTGTAGTTAGACCAGCATCAGAGAAGAGGTTACCATTTCCTAAAAGAACATTGGCATAAGTATAATCTTGACCCCTTGCTTGAACACTAGCAGAAGTGATAGTACCAGAACCATCGGTAGCAAGTTCAATTACTCCACCAGTTCCATCACCCTTGATGCCAGTAAATAGTGTTTGTGAAGCAGGTAAGTTGGCACCACCATCTTCAATAAGAGCAACATCAATTGCTCCAGCAACAGCAGAACCAGTAACAGCAGTACGAGTATTGTTAGCAGGAAGAACAATTGGCATGAAGTCTGAAGATAGGAATCTTAGAACATCATCAGTTGGCATGGTGTACATATACTTCCAAATGTATCCAGCACCAGAAGTCTCTGTGTAAAGACCAGTTGCAGAAGCATAGTTAGCACCAGAAGTTTTTGGTTCTTCTGTTGCGTTTTGTCCACTGGGGTTAGCAACGTTCTCGCCATTATAGAGGCACTTAAATACTTCATAATCAGAGTTCATTAAATAGAACTTAGCATCAGAGATACTTGTCTGATTTGTACCTGTTTGCTTACCAACTTGACCACCACCGCCTGGAGTAGCAGAGTAATCAGGTTTCCACATATCAAATTTGGGGTTTGCAACTACATCCCAATTGTAACGACGGATAACTGTTCTTGCGAAGGAATCAGTAATACGCTTAGCAGCAATGAGTTCATCATATACGGCAATTTTTTCTCGCTGATTATCCAAAGGAAGCGGGGGAATATCTTCTGTTGCATAACGGTACACGCCGGATTTTGCTACAGCAGATGTGTCGGTAGAACCACCATCAGCAGTTTCTTTTAGATCAGAACCAATGGGCGGAACGGAATTTGTACTGTTGCTGCCAAAAACGTCGGTAAGAAGGAGGGCACTATCATAAACTGCAGCAACGGTGGCACGGAAAGCAGTGGATCCATATGTCCCAACATACACTTCATTTCCAACAGTAAAATTGGTTGAAGATTTTGAGTAAACTTCCAGGTATGCTTTCCATGGTTGAGGACGCCCAACAAAGAAATACATTCTAGTGCGCTCAGCACTTGTTTCGCTAGGTCCTTCTGTCAAGGATTCGAGGAATTGTTTCGCGTTAAAAATGCGAAACTTATCAGAGATAATAGCAGCCATTGGTTTTTTGTTCCGACGTAGGGTTTGTGCCTGAGTTATTTATATTTATACCGATATTTATTAAATTACAAACGGAATTAATTCCTGTCCGTTTGTGATGTTATTTGGACCTCTAGTCAAGGTGCAACCAGTAAATTCGGTTGCTGTTTTTCCAGTATACTGGATAAGAGTTCCTCCACTTGTAAATATATATCCGTTATCTGGGAAGTTTGTTGTATCTTGAACAACAATTGGACCACCAATAGTTCCAGAGGAAGAACTAATAGCAACTGGATTTTGTATAGATGGTGGCATCAAATTAAATCTATCCCCTGCTAAAGTATAACTAGAATTTCCTCTTTCTCTAAAGTCTTTTACTGTTAATGCAGGGAAATATATATCCATCTCACTAAGTGTTAATCCAGAAACTCCAGATGCTCCATCATCAAAAATACCATCAAAATGTGATATAGTATGACCAGCATTAGTTGTTGTATAATTTCCAATATATGTATTAGTTTGACCAAAGATAGAGTTGTTTATGAAGATTTCAACTCCATTTCTCTTTACTACACCATAATCATCTAGGATGTTTACAAATCCATTTAATCTAGTATTAATAGGATCCGCAATAAAGACACTCTCTTCATAACCATCAATTACTCCCCCAGGTGGAGTAAAGATCAATACCTGTGTCTGCTCCTTGGTAAGAGTAATATCACTTACAATAACTTGAGTCTCAAGTTCAATTTTAGTTTCATTATAAGATAGTGTAAACGATTGTACTGAATCAAGTGCAGGTTCTAATTTATAAACTACAAAAGTATTGACGCTAGAAATAGACTCAACATTAATTTGTGGTTGTAATTGTGCTTCAATTACATTAGAAATTGTGGTATTTACTAGCGGTGTTTCAATTTGAAGTTCAGTTTCTCTTTCAGTTCTACCAACGTTAGCGCCACCTTTGACACTAACAACAGTAGACTCAGATTCGACCAGAGTAACACCACTGAATGCCACGGATACTGGATCTGGAATCTGTCGTAAGAATGTTCCAGCAATCCACTCTTGGGCAGTAGTATTTTGCTGACCTCTTTCTACACTCAAGAAACGATCATTAATCTTGCGGAAATATCGAACAATTTCTGATCCAACAATAAGATATCCGTTGTTTTTAAACTTATCTGTATTACCAACATAAATGACGGTATCATTAACACCAAGTGTAGCATCCAAGAACGCACCAACTTCAAAGTAATTGATATTGGTAAGAGCAGTGTTGTTTACAACATTATTGATTCTGGAAGTTATCTCTCGTGTTGCTGATACAGTGAGTGTAGAAGAAGACTCAATGTCAACAATGTATGGAGTGTTGATACGAATATAAACTTCCGTTCCATTGTAGAATGTATCAATTGGTGCTGCTTCCTGCTCTGTATGGAAAGTAGTTAATACCTCATCAAGATTTGCTGATAAAAATTCTGAAGGAATTAATGGGATAGGATATATTTCAGCAGTAATAACTTTGTCAACATTGACCGGACTATCAATTAATGTTGATGTGATAGAAGTAACATCAACTGATTCATTGCCAAAGATAGATACAGTAGAGATTACATTCAGTCCTAAAGACTGCTCTAAATTCACTGCAACGTTGATTAACGATACTCCAATATCAGTTTCTTCTAAAACATCATAACGTCTAGCAACAACAACTTTTGGTGCTTTTGTATATCCAGATCCGCCCTCAGTTAATTCTACACTGATAACCTGACCCTTACTAACAATAACTTGTGCCTTAGCTCCACCACCATCGCCGTTTTCGGAAATAAAATTGATTACTGGAGGAGTATAATATTGATAAGCAGTTGGTTGTGTAATAGGATCATAACTACGTTGATTCCAATCTAAATCTACAACAATACCATTTTCAATTTTAGCAACAATACTAAGACCTTCGCCTCTTGTTACTCCATTATATGCCTGAACTTCAACTTGACCAAAGTAACTATTTGATACTTGCTGTTGATTTCTTTGTTCTTTACTTGTTAGTTTTGCTGGCAGTTCTTTAATTTTTCTGAACTTATCTTCACCCTCAACTTTTATTAAACTATTACTTGAGAGATTTATAAATGGATTTCTGTATGTCCTTCTCCAATAAGTACCACGCCAATTTTGATCAGTTCCTCTGAGAATAGATCTACCATCATTATCAGTTTCATATACAATTGAAGAACCAGATGAATCTAATCCAACAATAGTATTAATTTCATACCTTCTTGCTATAGAGAAATATACATCTCTTCCTTGAATTAATTCACATTTAAAACCAAATACTTTTAAACTTAGAGTTGATCCAGAAACTGTTGGATCACTAACTTGACCAATCACATTGTATGTGCCGTTATCATTAATTTGATAGGCATGAATTGAATCTCCTCTTCTGAGACCCATCCAATTATTTGCTAGGAAAGTATCGAGTCCTGAGGTAGTCTCTAAAGTAACAATTCCATTTAAGTAATATACGTCTGCATTAAAATCATACAAATTTAAAATTTGTCCGACATCTCTACCATAAAGGTATCTCATGTCAACTTTCATCTGTTCTGTAATTGGGAAATTAAAGAATATATTTGGACCAGATACGGTGTATGATTCAATATTTTTTTGAAGAACTCCGTCAATGAACACTAACAAGTAATCTGATTCTTCAACGTTAACAACCGTAAGATCTTCTAAGTCAAGAATTAAGAATGGTCCTGTTCTGACATTATTGACCAAATTCTTGTCGAGAGTCATTCTCTTGTAATTGCCAACACCAATACCAACAACTTTCTCAACAGCTGTTGGTTCTCCTAATGTTTTGGCACCAGCATATTGATCCCAAATAGGAGCAACATCAAATTTGAGTATGTTTGGAATTACTGTTCTATCGATATAATATGAATCATCTCCTGGATAATCTGCATTATACTTAGTCTCTTGTAATACAGCATTAATTGATAGTAATAAATTCTCATCTTGTTCTGTGACAACAGAACTTCCGTCTTCCCAATATAATTCAAACTCTTTGGTTTCGCCGTCAATATAATCAGGAAGAGTTTTAGCAACTTCTAATTTATTTAAAACATCGTCTAGGTTATTATAAAGAGAATTAATAGATGAAATTACATCATTACATTCTTGTGATGGAAGCAATGGATCTGGTAGTATATTATAGTTTGAATATGTAAGAGTAGCAGACCAATATCCAGGTTTGTTTGGATTAATGTTTACGACTTCTACTACACCTGTTCCCTTAGCAATGATATCTTTTATGATATCAATCATGGTAACAATTGATGATTCAACTTCAGCGCATACAGGAAATTCGGTATCTGTAAATACTGTACCATCTGCATAAGGTGTGATACTAGTAAAAGTTCCATTTGGCAATGAATTTCTCATTGCTAGTACCATGAGATCTCTTAATTTTTCCCATGCCGCAGTCGCAGCAGTAACTTCTAATCCTGTTAGGTAAGATAATTCTTCTCCGTATGGATATCCACGATTTGTATAGTATAGTTGAGCAAATTCAACGATTTTAGCATTTCCACCAAACCTTAAGTGATAAACTACGTTATCAATTAAAAATCCAAGATCTCTAGCACACTTTACTTTATCTGATACAGGTAAAGCATAATTAGCATATACGAATTCACTTACTTCTTCCTGTAAATATTCTTTGTTGTTTACAATTAGGTTTGAAGCATCGTAGTAAGTTCCATTATTAATTCCACTAAAGAAGAAAGTCGCACTATCAGTAGAAGCAAATGATACCGGTACTTGTAGAACGTCATTTGGATTTATCGAATATTGATTTCCTGGTTGAACCGCACCAGTACTAGTTCCTAAAACTTCACTTCCAGAAGAAGATCCACTGAGGAAAGTAGTAGATGAAGCTGCTCCACCGCCACCACCCGAGTTTGCTAGTGCTGGTTTTGATAATGTTATTTGTGATTTGCTATCAATAGAAACAACAATTGTATCAGGACTATATGCCCTACCTGCACTAATTGTCATGCCGATAGCAATATTATCAGTATTGCTAACTGTCACTTTTTTAGAACCTTGAATGAAGACTATATTTTCTTCAACATAATCCCAATTTCTAATTGCCAAATTTGCTAAATTTGTAGCATATTTAAAAATTGACAAAGATTCTGCTGCGTTATCTTTAATGTAATCCGAACTGGTAGCAAAAATATTTGCGTAATCTACAAGTTTGCTATTTCCTCCAAATCTAATATCATGTTGGTAGGCATCAAGAATATAACCAATGTCAATAATATAATCGTCTAATTTTGTACTCCAATCCAACGAACTATAGTATTGCTTTCCATAACCAATCGATTCTTCAATAATAAATTGCTTGTTTCTGTCAATTTGATTGGCAGCATCAATCCATGTTCCACTACGTTGAAAAATGTTTCTTAATTTTTTGAGATAGCGAGTGTTGTATTGACTATCTTTAAAGTAGAAATTTCTTCCAACAAACTTTGTTCCTTTGTATGAAGATGTGTCACTGATATTATTTCCTGTTAATTTATTTCCGGGACCCAGTGGAGGTGCGCTAAAGATAATATTATCACCACTTACTGTATATGCAACTCCTGGTTCTTGTAAAATCCCATTAAGAGTAACAATCAAACTTTCAGCATTAACTGGAGTAAATGCTAGTCCTGTATCATCTAATACCTGGAAAGATGTTGTTCCTTGTAATCTACCATCAGTATCAAAATATCCATCAAATGGAGCACTGAGAGTAAAGGAGAAAGCACGAGTTTCATTAAAGTTAAATTCAGAAGTAGCAGCAGAACCTTGTCCAGTACGTATTCTTGTATTTTTAACAGTTTGAATAGTTTGAGTCGTTACTTGCTTTGTGCTTTCAACAGTAATTTTGTTTTTATTTGGATCCCATAGTTGAATGATTGAGAAAGTATCTGCTTTTCTTTCGCCAGCAGATGGCATTTCAGATTTTGCATCTGTCTCAACATCAACTTGACCAAATAATTTAAATCCAGCAGGGTGTGTGGTAGATTTAATTAAATCTCTCCACTGTTCAATAGAAGTTTTTGATTTAACAACGTAAGAGTAATCCTGATAGAAAAAACTATCAGTTAATTTTTGATTTGCTGCTCCAAGTCTTCCTTTATCAGAAGTGTAGTAACCTAGGTTATCATACGTAGCTTTAGTTGTTGTATTAAATGTTGTAATGAATACCTTCTTAACTACACCAGAAGCACCAGATATAAAACCAACTACAGGAACATTTTCTCTGATAATACCGACAACTTTTTCAATTTTAATTAAATTTGATCCCTGCCTATATTCAGAAACTACTGCTCTGGAAACTTCTACCCCGTTAATTGACTGAGTTAAAATTTCTCCTTTTTGGTATCCACCGCTGAAATTTTTCAACGCCAAAGTATATTTTGAAGTTATGGTTGACGCTACGGTTTCATCTAAATGGTAACCAGCTCCATTGTTTATAATTCTTACACTTTGAGGAATTCCAATACTTTCACTTTCAGCATATAAATTTACCGCAGATTCAATTATTACAATCTCAGGAGCATATGTGTAACCGATACCCGGACTTTTAACAGTAATTGAAAACAACTCACCATTACGTTGAATTACATTAAAATCTGCACCAGTTCCATCGGAATTAGTAATAATAACTTTGGGATTTACATAATTTGATCCAACATTGTCTATGTTAACACTAGTAATAATATTAGCAGATGTATCAAATAAAACTGTTGCTGATCCTCTATATGGTTCTGAAGGATCGCAACCTACAACTAATGGAACTTTTTTGTAGTTTTGTCCTAAATTTATTATTTTGACATCGTTAATTTCACCAATAGCAAATTGACCACTGGTGGTATACGAAATAGATCCAGAACCATCCCAAAGAGGAGTGCTTAAAACATCATATACGAAACGATTTCTTGTGACATAATTAAGTCTCTTTGTTCCTTGTAGTGGATCATCAATAACTTGTAAGTATGCTCCTTCTGCGTTTACAATACCATTTTTATCAAAGTAATAAAAATTGAGAAAATTTGTTCCTACTTTAGTATTATAAGTATTTTGCGATAGAGCAGAACCAAATCCAAATTTAATTGTTGTTGATGATCCAGAATTACCTGGTAAAATTGTAGTAGCAAGTTTTTCTGTAGTTAATAGATTATAACTTTTACTTGGACTCATATCAAAATATGTTCCAATCAAAGAAGAATGCGAAGTATCAAAAACATACTTATAAAACTCTTGTACATTAATATTTGGATTTGGTGTAAATGTAGTATTGTCTTCTGAGAATTCAAATTTAAAATCAATATCTCTAACCGAAACAATAGATACTAATCTTTGTTGACTGCTTTCATCAAAAAATGTTGTACTTAATGTTATTGTTTCTGCTTCTCGCTTATCGATACTGTAATCAAATACGATAGTAGCATTTTGAGTATTCAAATCATACGACTGAATATATCCACTACCATTCGCAGAAGTAATTTTAAAATTATCTGAAAAATTATATCTAGGTTTGTATAATGAGAGAGATCCCCCATTGTAGTGATCTACTGCGATAGTTTCTTCTACAGATCGAATTACTGTTAGTATATTGCTATTGATAGCAGAAATTTCTACAATCTCAGATCCAATACTTACTAAATCTCCTACAGCAAATCCTTTTGAAGTTTTAACTTCAATAGTAGTAGCGTTGAATGAAACACCTGCATGATCAACATATAATGCTAATCTGGAAGAACTTAAAGATGCTCCTGATCTTTGTAGTTGATCATCATCTACACCAAGGTAATCTCCTCTCTTATAATCAGTACCACCATTTGTAATAGTGATACTACTAACGACTCCGGTAGTAGATACTATAATGTCCGCAATAGCACCAGAACCAGAACCTCCTGTGATTGGAATATCTGTATATGTTCCTGGTGTATAATCTGCCCCACCATTTAAATTGGTAAATCTACCAATACCATTAAAATTAATCGTTGTTGTATTAGACGGTGGTCTGAATGTTACTTGCTGATATAATCTTTTCCTGATGTAATAAATTTTAGTTTTTACTGCATCGTCTGGAAATATATTAATATCAACAGAGTCTCCAATTGCTAATCCATGATCTTCTGTAGTTTCCACTAAAGCAACACTTTGATTTACTTCAAATGGTTCTAGATTATCACTTAACGAAACTAATGTGATAATTTTAGATCCAGATGTGTTGAACAGATTATCTGACTGAATATAATAATCATCATCAACAATCCATACACCAGATAATACTTTAATAGTAACTGTATTCTGTCTGCTAGTTCCTTCTAGAATTTCAGCAGTAGCAATTGCTGGATTAACACCATCAGTTAAACTTAAGGTGGCACCTTTTGTATATGAACTATCTTGATCAATAGTAAGAATAAAGGTTTTAATGTCAGCTGAAAAAGTTCCAGTGTTATTGAAAGTTCCTACTACATTTTTAAGTACAATCAAGTTGTCGTTAGAAACAGTTCCTACAATAGAACCAGATGCTCCACTTGCTGGTTGTCTTAATGTGTCATCTACAAATAAGAAAGCATTTTGAATAGTTGTTAGTTTTACAACTTTATCTTCTTTACTCTGTAAGTAATTGACACTTTTTCCTTTAACCGAAGATACTAATGCATTAACATCTTTTCCTTCAGTTCCCAAATTATCAAAGTATAACTGTGAATTTACGGAGAAATTGCTAGAAGAACTATCAATAGCAATAGTATCTACAGTTCCCGATCGTACTTCTGAAATAGTAGCTACTAATCCATCACCATTACCCAGCATCCCTGGAGTAAAAAATCTTTTAGCATTTTTGGGAATATCGTTTTGATTAATTCTAGTAGTGTAATTACTATCTACTGGCAGAGAATAGTATTTGTCTCCCAAAACATATGGAAACTGTGGTACTTGACTACTATTAATAGTAATAAAATACGCATATGTTCCATTAGGGAAATCGGGGGTAATACAAAAACGACCATTGTTTTCATCCAAGGATCCACTTTTGTGTGAATAAACATAGTCATTGATAAAGGATCCTAATGGATACTCTATTGGAGAAGGACCATCTTGTCTATTTCCAGATAAAGAATAACTAGAAGTCATTCTTACAATTGAGGAAGACTGATCTAATGGATTTTCATGTCCAAATGGACCATAGATTGGATTGCCGTCATACGCAAATCCTAAAATAGGAGAATGCGTTTTGTTTGCTGGTTCTGTATCTGCAGAATTTAAATTATCATTTAATTGAATCCTAAGTGCTTTTGGATTCGCAACTTGACCATATCCATATTCAAGAACATTGTTTATGTTTTCAAAAACATAACCATATTGCTTGTCTAAATTTGTTTCTAGTTTAGAATAGCGGTTTTTATTCCATTCTTTTAGTAGTGGTGTTACTTCAGCACCTGTTCCAACAGGAATAATTTCTACTTCGATGTTCTGTTGTGTGTATAGTGTACCACTGGCAACTTTAACAAAGTCTACAATAGATCCATCTCTATCAATTACTGTGTTATATTCAGCAAACCTTCCTTTACCAACTTTATCAATAATTCTTACAATAGGTGGTGTTGAATAAAACTTGCCAGGATTTTCTACGACTATACTAGTTACTTCTCCACCTGTTACAACTGCTCTAGCAACACCATCTCTTCCCGAAGTAATCTCTACAGTGGGAGTAACTGGGAATGCGATGTCTGTATCAACAATAATACTATCAACAACATTACCAACCATCTGTGCTCTTGCTCTTCCAGCAAGACCATCTACTATAACAAATGGAGGATTGATATATCCACGTCCTCTATTATCTACACGAATTTCTTCTAGTTTTCCGAAACGTAAACTTTCCGAATCTTTATATCCATAAATGGGAACACCATTTAACAAGATACCAACATCTCTTTTTTGTGTCTTATAAATCTCTGTTGTTGCTACAGGAGTTTTTCTAAGGATTCTAAGTATTTTTTGATCCTGAACAGGTTGTGCGATAATAGGACCATCAAAAATATTATATGACGGATAACTAGAAGATGTGATATAGTAATACTGATCATCTGCAAAAATAGCAGATACATTATTGGAAACACCAGCAAGTGATTGTTCTACTGGTGTATTAGTACCAGATGTTACTGATGTTCCAGTGTCTTGAATCCACCTAAGTTGATTAGTTCCAGTCAGAACAATTCTAGGATCCGATGTTTTAAATCCGGGTTGAGATACTTGTATAGCATCATTTGTGAACGAATAAGGTTTGGAAACATCAGGCAAAGCATCATAAACAACACCTAACGTTAGCAATGTAACATCAGAACCTTCAATTGTAACTGGTTTATAAACAAACTCACCTTGGGAATGTGGTACAGATAAACTTCTTTCACTGACAATAAACTGAGTTATTGTTTTATCTGAAAACTTAATAGTTTCGTTGCCAATTAAAATTTCCCCAATAGAACTCCATCCTATCGTAGAAAATACATTAATTCTATCACCGACTCCAAGAGATGAAGTTATAGCATTTTCTAATTTAGTTTTTGTTGAAATTTGAAATTCGCCATTGACAGTTTCTGGAGCAACAACAATATTCCAGATTACTTCACCATCAATTGTACCTTGAGCAATAACATTATCTACAGTAGCAGATGCATATCCATAATCCTCTGTTGGAGACTGTACTATTTTCTTGCCAATTAAGTCTTTTGGATTTCCTGATACTACTTTTACCTTAAGGGCATATACATTAATCCAATCAGATTCAGATGATTTGTATGTAAATTCTCTTGGGTGATATACTTCTGGTTTGTTTTCTACATCATCAGATACAATAGTATTAAAAATAAATTTAATAGAATCATCTGTTCCTTTTGCTTTGTAGAACTTCTGAATATTTTTAATCAGCGTTCTTTTATCTACCTCTCCCCTAAGATACTTTTCTGGGAATGATCCGAGGTATTGATTTTCAAAATTTCTTACAAAAGCATATAAGAATAGATTACTGATGTTATAAACTTCAGCACCTGCTAAATGCTCTGTTGCTGTTGTACTAGAAAAATTAGAAGCATTATACAAGTCTCCTAACTTAGTATTACCGCTTACTCCTCTAGAGCAATTTAGTAATTGGTTACTAGTGCGACTTTCATAGAAAATAATTTCATCATCAATTCTTACATATCCATTTTTTTCTGGAAAAGACTGAGCATCTACAAGAAGAATTGTTGTATCACTAATGTTAACGTTAGTAACGATAGAATCTTTCTGATTAAGTAGATTTTTTTCGTAATAATCGATGTCAGCATATTTTTGGATGTTACTTAAAACATCCAAGGGACCACCCTGTACTTCCTGTGCTTCGTAATACTTCTCTACAAACTTACCAAATAGTTCATATTCAGAAGAAATGAATTCTGGAAGTTGTGATTCAATTAGAGTAGAAATTCTTTTAGTCTTTACAGAAGGCATTTACTTTACTCTTTGTATGCAGTGAACGATGAATTGGCAACGTCAACGTCAAGGTATACCTCACGGAGTGCCTTGATATCATTAAGAAGTGGTTTTACTCTAACAGAAATGCGGTTGTCAAAGAATGATCCTTTTATGATAGTAAGAGCATACATTTTCAACTCACCTTTTTCATAATCAATATCCCCAACATTACTGTCTAGAACAACTTTTTCGCCGGTTACGCTATCTATTCTATATAGGACAATTTTGCCATCCCTATCTTCCAAATACACATCAAATGTTGGGTATTCTGTTACTCTAAAAGCAGTTGATGACAGGGTGGGTTCGTCACAATCTTTATCGAAAGCATTTTGAAAACATACTTCATAATAGAAAGTAGAATTGAGACTAGGATAAAAATCCTTCCTCATAGTTACTTCTGTTAAATTTGAATTGATTGATGGGTCTGCGTCATCAATTACACTGACTAACTTACTAAATCTAAACTTGCCATTAAATTTCTCTATATCAGAAACGTCAAGATATGATTGTACAGAATTAATTGTTTTATCTCTAATCTGTGCTGGTTTTAAATCTGTTGCCTCACCACTGTAATAAACCTTAGAAGTTAACTCAACAAACAAAATTGATGGATCTACAATAACTGGTCTTACCGAAGCAACCATGTACTTCTTTAGATCTTCGATAATTTCTTGTTTTGTTAATGATGTAAGGAAAGAAGCATCAGTTGGTTTTAATACAATAAAAACTTTACCATACTCTGGTGGGTCTTGGTCTTCGCCGCCAAAAATAATAATATCACTTACTGATGGATATACTTTACGAATGATAGCAGAGTAATCTTGAGCAGTTACAGCACGATCCTGTGTGCCATACATTTTTGGAGCATTTCTCTTAATGTTCTTAATAGACTCTTTATCTTCTCCACCTGTAGAAGCTTCTACATTAGTAATGGCAGTACTAAATGCGTTTGGAGATACACCATTTGGGTTTTCAATAACTCCAGAAAACACAAATGTCTTAACACCGTTGGACTCTGGTCCTGATGTTGTAATGTAAGATACTTCTACTCTAGATCCGTTATCAACTTTCTTACCTAAAACACCATCACCCAATAAAATTTCGTATCTATCATCTTCGATCTCTTCAATGAAGAAAACTTTTGATGTAGAATCAACGTTTAGGATATTATCAGCAACGAGATATGACTCATTGAAATTACTACCAGAAGGATATACCTTCACTCTAATAGTATTAGTGTCAATGTTTTGGTTGTCAAGAACAAATCTTTGTGATTTTAATGATGTGTTAACAGTAAATGTGTTGAGAATCTGTGTTCCTTCTCTAACTTCAACATTATCAAATGTCGCAACGTTGTTAACTACTTGTCCTGTTACATCCTCTAATGTGATGTATTGATAAATGTTGTTGTCAAACGAACTAATAAATCCTGTTCCTTTCTTCAGTAGGAGTTCAGTATCAGTTGTTGATGTTCCATAACTTACGTTAAAAGAAATATACGCAGTAGGAGAGGTGATACCTTTGGGTCTGTATCCTAATTGCTTCGCAATCGCTACTACGTTGTCTCTTAAGGTGGCAGAATCAATGAATAGTTCATTGACTACCAGATTAGCATTAAACGCCGTATAATACGTATTATAGGCAAGTGTGTCAATTAATGTTGATAGGACTGATCCATCAAAATCATAGTCAGTAAAATCTGACTGTGCTCTGATATATTCTTTCAGAGCAACTTTGATATCTTCAAAGTCTAAATTAGCAACCTGAGTATATGGCATTATCGTGTGCGCTCTAAGAAGAATTCTACTGCTACTGGTGTATCGTCTCTACCTACGATCGTATACGATAATTCAACTTCATATCCATTACTCATTTCATCTGGTATGCAGTTAATAGTATTAACACGAATTCGTGGTTCGTAACGATTTAATACATCTGCGATCTCTGATCTGAGAATACCAGCACTACCATAATCTAATGGTTCAAATAATATATTTTGAATATCACAACCTAATTCCGGTTGAAATGGTCTTTCTCCCTTCCTAGTAAGGAGTAAGGCAGTAATCGATTGAACGATAGCTGCCTTATCTTTTACCGTTACTAAATCATCACTTACAGGATGCTTCTTAAAGGTAATACTCAGATCTTTAAATGTCTGAAAGGTCGGCATCTAGACACAGCAGTAGGCTGTTACTATTTATCACTTACCAACGAATCCATC
>VMHT01105497.1_pt1 | contig 14761 bp, 6 predicted proteins | sample 4693611 | NCBI WGS metagenome assembly VMHT01 (sample SAMN12280063, study PRJNA550983) | marine metagenome | isolation source: seawater sampled from same location over 5 years 0.02-0.2 micron viral filtrate | place: USA: collected off the coast of southern California halfway between the port... ... | reverse complement strand
TGATAAACCAAAATTCCTCAATCGTTTGTTTTCTCTATTGTTGGTTGTCTTCCTTCTCACCATGCCAATCACGGCCCTCAACGGGATCATCACCGTGTATCACATTCTCTTCAATGATGTCCCTGAACAGCGGGCTTTCGATATCCTCAACTACGGTGGTGTCCTTGGTTACATGGTCTTTGAACGCGTTGATCTCATTGCACAGATATTCTTTGAGTGGCAATTCATCAAAGAATTACCTCAATTCCTTTCGCTTTACCTTTCGATGAACATTGCAATTGTCGGTCTGGCGTTCATTTTTGAATTAACTCGTAACTTGGTCCTCGGCGGTCAATCCTTCGGCGGCTTGTTTGGTGTGACCCTCGACACGCCGAGGGAAATTCGCACGGAGGTCGAAGCCCAATCGAGGCAATTGACGTTCGCATTCGCTGGATTTTCCGGTTATACAGTCCTGCTTTTGATTTTGGTATGCTACAAAGAATTTGGGTCACTAATGCCATTCACTGACCTGTTGGAGGCCGATCGGTTTGGTTTTGATGAGCGGGCTCGTCTTGAAGCAACATGGATGTTCATTGCACTTGGACAAGCCGTGTTTTTGTTCACTTGGGCTTTGTCCATTATCCGTTTCCGTTCGCTTCGTTCCCTGCGGTTTGATTTGAATCCTGATGAACGAAGGGAAGGTGCGGTTACATTTGCACAAGGCGATTGGATGCGCACCCTTGTTGAGGAAGCTGCAATTGCAGAAGACCTCGATGCATTGATTCGCTTCCAAAGGCGCTCAATAGAAGGAGACCCTTCGTTAATTCGCCACGAAAAGGCACGAGCCCACATGTGGGAAATGGCGATTCGAGGGCTTTGGCCAAAGGCCATTGAAGAAGCCAAGAAAGTGCTTGCACAAGCGGGTGGGGATGACGACATCTGCAGGATGATTGTGGCAGTAGGCCACATGGCTTCCCGACGTTTGGATGCAGCTCGAGAAGCACTTCACGGTTTGCAACAACCTGAAGGATATGATGAACCTGAATTGCTGGCGTTCGTATGTGAGTGGCTTGATCCTTGGCAAGGTACCGTTGAAGAAGATGATTTTTGGGATTGGGAGAACAATTCCTGCATTGATCACCTTCAGGTCTTGATGCGTATGCTACGTGGTTGGCAACCCTCTCCCACTGACCAAACAATCCATAACGACAGGTTGACCCATGTAGCTCAACTCTCGATGGTTAGTTTGATGCGCGCTCAACGCCGACACGACGAAGCGTTGGAACTGTCACTTCAACTGGTGCGTGCAGAACCCCTTGGTGTTCGACCACGAATTGCTGCTTCACTTTGCTTAATCGATAAAGGGGATTGGCACAGTGCTCGTTCCATTTTGTCGGAACTCAAAGTCAGCGATGGTCAAGACCCACGTGTGCTGGCGCTTGCAGCCATTCTCGGTCAATCCGTTGACAGTGAAGAATTGGAAGTCGCCCTTGCTGTCGGCGGTGGTCGAAATGTTCGCCAATGGATCAATGAGGCCCCTGTGAATCCCGTCGCAGGTCTTGTGGTGAAAGGTGGCATGGATGAAGCCATCAATGCCAACGTCTTGATTGCTGCTCATGAAGCAACCCGTCGTGGTATGCCGCCACGGTTTAGTTTTGGTTGGTTGAATGTGATTTACAATTATTTTGTGCTGGGTCCTACTTGGATTGTGTTAGCAATTTTGGTCTATGGGCAACAAGGTCAATTGGCTGGCATCCTCGTATTGATCACCCTCCTCCTCGTACACATTGCATCCCGTCGCTTTGCGCGACAACAACGTCGTGTTATACGCCATCGGGATCAAAAAGCGATGGTTTCCTACGCCAAACGAATGAAACGGTTCAAGGTCAAGCCTGAGCGCGGCAACATTCCAGTGGGCACCCATCTGCTGTTGTCTGGAATGCTCGTTACCGTGAATGGAGTTGTCCTGGATATTGGTATGCCTGCATGGCTTAGTGTTCGATTACCAAAAGACACAGATAAAGCAGTCAAGGCACGACTGAAACGTCAATCCAAATCCATTCAAAAATCCCGACCACCGCGCCTTCAACCACTTGGCGACGGATGGTGGCTCAAACGTCCGAAGGAAGAAGGAGCAGAGATTCCTGCGCTTGAACGGTTGATTGGTCAACCTGCCTACCGTGGGCGGCAGCAACAACGTTCCAGAAAAAATTCTCCATCCACTCCCTCGAAGGCCAAAGCAAAGACTGCTTCTCCAAGGTCGGTGACCGATGTGAACCTTGGAGAACGCGGCATACCCACCAATACAAGGGTGTCTGAGCGTGTTCAAAGCCGCTCAAAACCGAACAATGTGGTCGTAGGAAGCAAACAAACTGGTCCAAATGTCCGCCCAGATGTGAAGTCTGAAGAAGACGAATCGATTGATTTTAGTTGAGACGATGGTCAACGAACCACATCAATGGGTTCAAAGACCGACCAATCAGTGAGAAGAGCATGAGCAGAACACATGGTTCATGGGAACCTGATGCGTCCACCCTTGAGAAAGCTAATGCAGTCATGAAAGCCGCTGCTGACAGTGGCGATCTCTATCGAAATGGACTCGGAATGATCGCTTCTGAGAACATTGTATCCCCTATGGTCCAAAAAATTGTAGCAAGTGATCTTCATGGTCGCTATGCAGAGGGCCTGCCAGGCAAGCGATATTACCAAGGATGCGATGATTTTGATACGATTGAAAGCATCGGAATAGACCTTGCGAAATCAGTGTTCAACGCACCGTTTGCTAACATTCAGTCGACATCGGGAACCGTCTCCAACATCGGGGCGCTCAAAGCCCTTGCAAAGCCAGGTGACAAGATCACTGCTGTCTCTACAGCCGATGGAGGTCATATCTCTCACGCTCGGATGGGTGCCGTAGGGCTCCGTGATCTAAATCTCTCCACCTATCCTTGGAACGAAGATCGAATGGAACCGGATGTCGATGGGGCATGTGCACTGATTCGTGAACTTGAACCAAAGATAGCTTTAATTGGCCAGTCAGTCTTTTTGTTTCCCACGCCACTTCGAGAAATAGCGGATGCTGCCCATGAGGTTGGTGCCAAAGTCATGTATGACGGGGCGCACGTGCTCGGTCTCATCGCGGGAGGCGTCTTCCAAGACCCTTTGCGAGAGGGTGCGGATGTGATGACTGGATCCTCCCACAAGACCTTCCCTGGGCCCCAAGGTGGTTTTCTTCTGTCAAGCAGTGAAGACCCCGCCTTCCAAAAGCGCCTCAACAATGCTATTTTCCCCGGTGTATGCTCTTCATACCATCTCCATCATGTTGCCGGCAAAGTCATTGCATTAGCCGAATTCGAAGAGTACGGTGCTGCGTACGCTGAAGACATTGTTGCGAATGCCAAGCATTTTGCAGCATCTCTTGCCGCAGAGGGCTTTGATGTGCTCGCAGAAAGTCGAGGTTACACTGCTTCGCACCAAGTGTTAACTCGCCACGGTTCCAAGGATTCCGGAGCCGGTGCAAAAGCTGCTAGACTGCTTGAAGACGCTGGTATCATCACGAACATGAACATGCTTCCCGGCGATACCAAAGCCATGACTCCATCGGGTCTCAGACTTGGTGTTCAGGAACTAACTCGCGTTGGCATGGGTCTGCGAGAAATGGAAGAAGTTGCAAAACTCTATGCCCGAGTCCTCATTCATGGTGAAGATCCTACGATGGTTAAGCGGGATGTCAACGCATTGAAGGCAGATCATCAAACAATTCGATATTGTTTCAACGAAGATGAGCAAAGCGGTTATCCGTTCTGAGTGAGGGTCATGGGTGACGTTCCTGAGTCGATAATCCAAGGCTACATGAACGCCTTGGACTCGGAATTTGCATCGGTTGATGGTTGCATCATGGACTCGACTGGAAGGCCATGGATTCTATGGAAAACGACAGATTTATACGCATGGTGGCGTGCTTTTGAAGGCAGTTCAAGAACGCCCCTCGGTCGTAAGTTCATGAATGCCTGCGCCGACCAAGAAGAGTATATTTTAACACAAAGAGGTGTGTTAGATGTGGGATGGTTTCGACGTGCAAAGCGTCAGCAGAAAGCCATCGACAGCAGGTGGAATATGTACGGTTGGGGCACATTCGATGTAATGAGGGGATCTGCACAGACCTTTCTCTCTGCACCAGTGGCTGCTGGTTTTGCTCTTGCGATTAAAGAGCATTTAGCGCAACAACGATTCAAGTCCGAATGGCAACAAATTGGACAGAAGACAATTCAATTTGAATGGACAACTGACAGCGCTAATTTACCACCTGCGCCAGATCCACCTGTGCTTCCATGGGGTTCATTTTCTTCCTTCGCAATGGATTCTGTGTCGATTCTCGCAGAGTTAGAATGGTTAAATGGCGGTTGGGCTCTTGCTGGAGAATCTGTAAGTTTTCTTCCCATGGATGCTTTTACTCGACTTTTACACACGTGCCGCTCCTACGAACACACCCTCGATTCTGAACACATCAACGCTTGGGTTACGCCACAATTAACAGACGGGGATCGTTCTGTTTTTCTCATGGTTGCTGCGTCCATGTCAGGACTTATTCGATCAAGCGAGCGCCCGATTTACATCGAAAACAGATCGAGTTGGGCCTCCCTTGCAGGGCACTACCTGGCTCCGTTTGGCTGGGGTGAGCCAATGGATGTCGAGACATTGGATTCACCTCTTGGTGTACGCTTCAAACTTGTCGACTCACCCATGCTTCCGTTCCTTGTCGGCTGGTTGGTTGCAATGTGGGAGCGTGGGCACGGGAGAAGTTCCAAAGTATCACTCAAAAACTCGGATGATTTTTGGTTGCTTGAGGTTGATTCACGCCTTGAGTACAATTGAGGATTAGTGGTACGAACGGATGATGTTTCATTCCATAAATCCGCCCATCTATGGTTAAGGACTATAACCACTACATGGTGTCGAGAAATTTGCACAGATGTGCGTGGTGTTCTTTATGTCGCTAAATCACAACCAAATGGCCTATGCCGCTATTGTTTCTACGCTCATCTTTGGCTCAATTTTCGTTGGTCTATCCGGCTACTTCCAAACCAGTGAAGGTCTTGGGGGGTACGAAAGTGCTGCCGAAGAGGATTTGATTGGCAGTGGTACCTCGTTGGGTATCGCAACCGATACAGACGGCGACGGTCTTTCTGACGTGTTGGAAAACACGCAATACGGTACGGATCCTGAGGATCCAGACACCGATAAAGACGGAATGAGCGATGGCTGGGAAGTCGATCATGGTCTCAATCCTCTTGATAATGGGGAATCTGAAGATTTGCTTCAAGACCCGGGCGATGCCGATACAGATGATGCGAACATCGCCAATGAAACCGATTCGTGGCCTGACCCAAGCCAGGGGCCAAACGGCGACCCTGACCGGGACGGTTTGATCAACAAGATTGAGGAAGAACTTGGAACAGACCCGCAACGAAGCGACACCGACAATGACGGGCTCAACGACCGATGGGAATCTCTCTACACAATGACGGTGCAAACCCCAGGTGGCAATGTCACATTGTTTGACCCGCTCAACGGGAACTGGGATTGCTTGCTGCTCGACCAAGCCATGGAGGACACCCTCTCGACTCGTTTCAATGGTGAGGGCGATGTAGCAGATTGGGATGATCTGGCAAATTCCATCGGTGCTCACTCCTGCGACATGGTCCTCGATACAGACGATGACGGACTCGCAAATTTTGAAGAAGAAGCATTTGGAACAAACCCAACCGCCCGTGATTCCGATATGGATCTCATCGACGACATCGTGGAAGTTTCCAACATGTCGGTGAACCTCTTTGTTGGCGTTGGTGAAAACTGCAACATTCCACTCCTTGAATCAATCAATCGCGCCGCTCCATTCCAAGACCAAGAGCGATCTTGGTTCATGATGGACATGGATGGCGATGGATTGCTTAATGGACCATCTGACTGGGACACAGACGGCGACGGTATGCCCGATGGTTTCGAATTCTGTTACTCGAACGTTCTCGATGAGCCAAATAACAACGCCCTCGAAACACTCAGCCCGTCGAACGCATCTGATGGATATGGTGACTGGGATGAAGACGGGATGAATAACTACGAAGAGTACCAAGTTGCGAACATCTTCGGACCAACCAATTTTACCTCTCCATGGCGCATGGACACCGATCTTGACGGAATGCCAGATGGTTGGGAGTCCACAAACGGCCTCCACCCTCGTGACGGTGCAAACGGTGACCTTGATCCTGACCATGACGGTTGGGATGCAGATGGTGACGGTGGCGTTCGGTATGAGACCCTCGAATACACAGCCGTCGTGATTGGAATCGATGTGATTGAAGACCAATGGGTCGAAGCCAACAGCACAGTTGCACGAGCACAAATCACACTTGCAGGTGGTAACAAGCAAACAATTCCAATGATTGCCCCGGTTTCAGGCTACGTGTATGAAATCCATGTGTCCCTTGGAATGGCAGTCGAATCCCGATTGTTCACTTGGATGGAAATAGTCGAGCCTGAAGAACAATTCACCAATTTGATGGAATACAATGCTCGTGATCGTGACGGTGATGGCATCATCGACGGACGTTCGACCGACCCCCTAAATCCCGACACCGATGGTGACGGTTTGATTGACGGCATTGAAGTCATGGGTTGGGAAATTCTCGTTGTCAACAACGGAGTCATTCGAACTTGGGTGACATCTGACCCCGGACTCTTCGATACGGATGAGGATGGCTTGTCCGACTACAACGAATTTGCGACTGTTTGCACAGGCGGATCAAACGCTTCCAACCCTGATACTGACGGTGATGGTCTTGGCGACCAAACCGAAGCCCTGGCTGGCTTCTCATGGGAAGGCGTTGCCTACTTCACCAGCCCCTGTATGTTCGACACCGACAATGATGGACTCGAAGATGGTGAAGAAGTGATTGCGGGCAAGGACAACTTCCTCACTCATGCCAATAACTCTGACACAGACAATGACAGTCTCATCGACGGGAATGAAGTTCTCTTTGTCCCACGTCCATTCCAAAACCCAACCAACCCCCTGATCAACGATACTGATTCTGATGGAATGCTGGATGGTTGGGAGATGCAGGTCAAATCGACTGAAGAAAAAACCAACTCTCACAGCCTTTGGGTGGCAACTTCCTCATGGGTTCGCCCTGGTTGCGTACCATCTCAAAACAATGATTGCACAATGGAAGCTGGCGGCTATGTTTGGCAAAACAACCTCGGTGGATTTATCATCGAACCAATGTTCGAAGTCTCAGAGATGAACCTCACAGGCTTCGCTATGCCAGAAAATCCATTCTGCGGTTGCAATGGCCGTTGGGCGTTAGACCCCTCGCTTGACTCACTGAAGGACGACACATACGACATCGATAACGATTCATTAGCTAACGGCGCAGAAGCACCTGATAAGTGGAACACAAATCCAGTTGATGACGACACGGATGCAGATATGCTCCCGGATGGTTGGGAAGTTTACTACTCCGGCCTCGCCCTTGAAGCCGGAATCGTTGACAATGCATCCATCAGTGCCTACGGTGCTCGTGGTGTGCTTGACCCATCAATGCCCGACAGTGACTTGGACGGAATCCCCGACGGATTGGAAGACCCTGACGACGATGGTTTGAACCGTACAGGTTTGGTAAAGAAGTACTGCCCTGGCTTCAATGATACCACGAACTCCGAGTGTAACATTGATCCTGATTCACCAGACGGCAAGCGATTCTATGACAACCTTGAGAATTACACAAACTTCGAAGAATTCCAGAACGGCACCAACCCAATCACAAATGATACAGATGGTGACGACTGGAATGATGGTCCTGAAGTCTATTACCAAGACCATGATGAAGATGGGATGGCCACAGGTTGGGAATTCCACTTCAAATTCGATCCATTTGACGGTGGAGACCGTATGGTCGATCAAGACGGTGATGGTCACGTAAACTACTGTGAGTACAAGTGGGACACAAACCCGAGGGATCCTACAAGTTTCCCTGGTCAAGGAGAATTGTGCGACCCATTCGCACAATGAACATGAGTTGTCGAGCAAATCGGCCCAAGATTCATGACTAACGGGGTCCGAGAGGTGGATATGAGGAAGCGTTATGCATCGTGTGCATCGCTCGTTTCCGTCATCATGCTGTTACTCACAATGCCATATGCTCCCGTTATGGGTGAGCATTCAGACTCGCAGATGAGTGATTTTCAATTTGATTTTTTCCAAGTGGATGGCTACCATTCATCAGATGTACTCGATCTGAATGGTACTGCGAACATGCCCCTTCATGCCGCTCAATGGCGAATCGATGATCACCAAGCCAACCCAGAAACCCCTCCTCTTCTCACTGGTGATTATCTCTCAAGCGTGACACCTTCGGGGGAGCAGCGATGGAGCTGGACCCTTGTGGTCGATGTTTCGCAACTCAACTGCACATGCGTTCTAACCATCATCCAAGGCGATGGACATCACTCACCTCGTGCACAGATTTACCTCTACCTCGGGGAAACAGGCCATCGCCCAATTCTTCAACAACCAATGCCCTCAACTTACCTGTTGGTCGGTGGTGAACTGGATATTGAAATTGAGGCGATTACGCCAGCTGGGACACTAAATGATTCATTAATCTCGTTCACAGTGTGCGAAGCCCCCAATGCAGTTTGTCTTAAGGAACCAGAACCAGTGAAATTGAATTCTACGTTGACCGACAAACTTTACCTAAAATTCAATGCATCAACACTCACCTTAGCTGACGGGATTTGGAAGATTACTGTGATGCTTTCAGATCGCACACTCACAGCCTCTAATTTGATTTCATACACGCTTCAAATCGATCGCCATGCACCCGATGTTGTCCTGACGAGTTCGGTTCAGCAATCACAAGCATCGCTTGCCGTGGTAGACGATTCGTCAGTTGAGGCTGTGGTTTACGAAGGGGAAGAGGTCTTTTTCACAGCGGAAGTTAGCGATGGTTACGAAGGCGAATCAGAAGTGCTCACATGGTCCAAGATTTCTCCAAGTGGACAAGTCTCGGCCTTTTCCGAAGCGTCCTTCATCACTCCTGCGAGCGTGAAATTTCTTCCCGATGTCGCAGGTGAGTGGAGCGTTGTCCTTCTTGTAAGAGACTCAGCAGGTCATCTAGTGAGGACAACATCAACGTTTACCGTCACCAATGCAGCCCCTGTGGCTCAAGTTTTCCTTGATGGTCTACAGATTCAGCAAGACGATGTCATTGTAGCGCCTCCGGGTGATTCATGGGTATTGAATGCAAGTAAAACGACAGACACGAGCAACGATGTGTCCTCCCTTCGCTACCAATGGTACGTCGATGGAACCCTGATTCAGAGCCAGGGTCCTGTCTTGGCCTCGGTCAAAATTAACACATCTGGGAGTCATGATGTGGAACTTGTCGTAGTGGACGATGACGGTGCAGAAAGTAGGCTTGTGTTTTCCCTTGATATTCCCCAAGACCAAGTATCAGGTTCAGAAGGTATGCTTGGAGGCAACTACTTCACGCTTGGTCTTGTCTTTATCATCGGAATTGCAGGGTTCCTCTTGGCACGAATGGGTGCAACCGAACCTGAAACTTCCTTGCCCAAATGGCAGAGGAAAAAGTGACCAGTTGTGCGGTTGAATTTCCCTTGGTGTATGTATGGCCAAGGGCAACGGTTGAAGATGGTGGGCCACTTCGGGAGAGCATGTACGATGCTGCGTTGAAGCATGTCGGCTCACAGCCCGAGCCGATTTCAGTTGACGAGTACGCTATGCGAGTGAACCGCCTGACTGCCCAACTACGTCCCGGTGACCTCCTCGTGGTGCCTTGTTCCCCGAGCGCAGTTCACTCGAACGATGTTCACTATCCATATCGCACTCAAAGCGACATGCTCTATTTGGTTGGATGGGATGAGCCCGAGGCAGTTCTCACAATCCACCACGCTGATGAGGGCTGGGTACGAACCATCTTTGTTCAGCCAAAAGACACACTCAAAGAAATTTGGGAAGGCCGACGCCCCGGTGTTGAAGGCGCTCTCAAGGGTTGGGCAGTTGATGCGGCTCACTCATGTGATGATCTTGAAGAAAGGTTGAATGAAATGCTATCCTCCTCAAAACGTGTCCTTTTGCGCACAGGAATTCGTTCTGATTTGGATGCGCTTGTTGTGCAATCATTAGAGCGACGAGACCGTGCACGACAGCATTTTGGATCTGGGCCTACATCGATTGAAGATCCAAGTGCAAGGATTGCTGAACTACGTTTGCGTAAATCACCTGCAGAAATTGAACAAATGAGGTTTGCCTCAGACGTCAGCAGCATTGCTCACGTCGCTGCCATGCGGAACACAAAGCCAGGACGGATGGAATACCAACTTCAAGCCACCATTGAAGGCTTCTTTGTCTATGCAGGGACTTCGGGATGGGCCTACCCTTCAATTGTCGGATGTGGCGACAATGCAACTGTGCTCCATTACCATCAGAACAACGATGTGTGTGAGGATGGCGAAGTCATCCTCATCGATGCCGGTGCTGAATTCAGGGGCTATGCTGCAGATATTACTCGCTCTTGGCCAATCAACGGTACGTTCACTGAAGCGCAACGAGAAATTTACCAATTAGTGCTCGATGCTCAACTTGCAGCCATCGACAAATGCCGTCCAGGCCTACCATACAATGCCCCTCATGATGAAGCTCGCCGAGTATTGGCAGAGGGACTGATTGACCTTGGCGTCATTCACCAAACCCTCGATGAGGCATTGGACCTTGAAACGGGCGACTTGCGTAAGTGGTACATGCACAACACCGGTCATTGGATCGGGCTGGATGTTCATGATGTCGGCACCTACAAACCAAACGGAGAACCAAGGTTGCTCGAAGAGGGTATGGTGTTGACCGTGGAACCTGGCCTTTATTTTGGGGCTTGGCGACCTGATGTCGATTGCCCTGAACGGTACGCAAACCTCGGTATTCGAATCGAAGATGATGTGCTCGTCACAGCCAATGATCCAGATGTTTTGACGGCAGCCTGCCCTAAAACCGTCGAAGAAATTGAAAGCATCACTGGCAAACCTTTCTGAGGCGAGTGTATGGCTTGGGAATCAATTTTGCAACAACAGTCTGGTTGGACCCAGGAAAGGGCTCAAGAACTCCGCCTCTCACCCGAAGATGCACTTACGTTGTATAACGAAGCACCGCTTCATCAACTGATGTCGGCTGCTCACAATCGACGCATCGCTATGCACGGCCCATCAAAGGTCACCTACCTCGTCGATCGAAACATCAACTACACAAACGTCTGCACCATCAATTGTCAATTCTGCTCATTTTACCGGCCACCAGGTCACGATGAGACATACACGCAATCATTGGAGGAGATTTCCGGTCGAATCGCAGCATTGGAAGAGATTGGGGGCGTCCGCATCCTTATGCAAGGAGGTGTGAATCCTGAACTTCCCTTCGAATGGTACGAAACATTGCTGTCCCACATTCGTACCAATCATCCAAGCATCGCTATTGATTGCTTCAGCCCGATTGAAATTGAAGGCATTGCTGAAGTAAGCGAACTCACAACGCTTGAAGTTCTCACTCGACTAAAAAAAGCCGGTATGCATGGTCTTCCCGGCGGTGGGGCTGAAATGTTGGTGGATGATGTTCGAAAGGATGTTTCTCCGAAAAAAGGCCTCCCTGCGAACTGGTTACGTGTGATGGAAGAGGCACAAAGTCTAGAACTTACCACGAGCGCAACAAATGTCATCGGGTTTGGTGAATCAAACGAACAACGGATTGAACACATGAACAGGCTAAGGTCCTTACAAGATGAATCTCTGAACACTCACGGGATTGGTTTCACATCGTTCATTGCTTGGCCAGTGCAACTTGAGACCAACAGTTTTGGCCGACGGAACCGAGGTACCAACAAAGTGCTGCTCGGAGCCGGATCCTCCGAATACCTGCGCCATGTAGCAGTATCCCGTCTCTTCCTCGATTCAATTCCCAACATCCAATCCTCTTGGCCAACCATGGGGATCAAAACAGCGCAGATGGCGCTCTTTGGTGGCGCCAATGACGTTGGTTCCACCATGATGGAGGAAAATGTGGTTTCAGCCTCGGGGACAACCAAATTCAGTGCCAGCGAAGTTGAACTCCAGCATGTAATTCACAGAGCTGGCTTTGTGCCTCAGCGCCGAGACAGCGATTACGTATTCCTCGACACGCCAATTATTGACAGTGACCACGCTGATCTCCCAGCGCCAGTGCCTGCGCAATTTTGAGGACAATCATACCGTTGTGTTGTAGAACACAACCCAAATTTCAGCGTGGATGTTTCGCTGCCCGTTTCCAATGCCGTCTGAAGGTATGTATTCTTGACCATTGAACAGACCTTGGTAGGTCAGGTGATTGTTTTCGCCTGCGGAATTGGTCCACGAAGTGATGTCGTAGGTCCACTGCTTGACATCTTGTCCAGCGCACCAACCTGCACGGCCGTATGGCCACGAGCCAAATTGATTGGCAACGACACCGTTGGAAACTTCATTTTCACATCCCTCATTTGAATACACAATTGGGTGCCATTCATAGGTCGAGAATCCATTCATTTCATAGTGGTGTTCATGGTCACAAAATTCTGCACAATTCGCATTGTCCTTACCAAAACCATGGCCAGTTATGGTTGCCACAATCTCGACTTTGGTAGCCCAAGAAGGAACTGTGAAGTTGAGATGGCGGTTGTACCTTGATTCGTTGTTGTATGTTCCATCGAATTGACCGCCAGTGAAGGCAAAGACTGCGTCATCACTGCGTTCTCCTGAGCCCCAATCACTCAGCAAGAGGGTGATTGTCAAGTCACCTTTGTTTGCGCCTCGATACTTGAAGGTTCGATTGTCTTCATTTTCCAGCATGAAGAGGTAGGGTGAAATGTCGGTTAACCACTTTCCTTCCCGACCGTATGTGGTGATCCAACGCATGAATTCAGTGCCACACGAAGAGGCATTGTCTCGATCGCAGATTCGTAGGTTTGCTTCATAGTCCCATTCATGGCAGCCACCGTATGTTCCATCTGACCGTTGAAACCGGTTGGCGCGATCATCGCAGGCATGCTCATGGTAGACCTCAAGGGTATCATACTCAGTTAGGTTTGTTGGGAATTCAGCACTTTGTGTCGATGTGAACCCACCGCCCCAACCCCCTGAGTGGCGGTCAAAATCCCATAGAGAGACTTCGTGTATCGCCGCATCACTACGACGAATCTCTACAGGGAATTCTGCATTCCATTGGTGAGGTTCATGAATGAGGTGCATCGCATCATTCGTTTGTGAAGTCCATGCATAGAGTGAACCAGTTTCTCGTGCTTGTTGAAATCGGTCAATGCCCATGTAGCGTGGATTGTTGAAACTCGAAACCATGTCGCCAATACCGCCTGAAAGAGTACCGGCTCGTTGGTCGATGTAGTGAATCCGGTCGGCCCATTGAGTCTCTTCATTTGGGTTGAGTGCGCTCTCTACAGCGGATTTTCTTTCGAGGACGTCGTTGTGGTACGTTGTATCAAATGAGCCATAGAATAAATGCACATTTTCCGGTAACGCTCGAATGAAGGGGCCTGGGCTTTGTCCCCATGTCCCAGTGTTCGAGTTTCCAGAACTATCTGTGTATTTGAAGACAAAGAAATAGATGTCAAAACCAGTCCATTCCTGTTGGAAATAGAATGTGCCGTCAAGCGTTGGCATGGAGAAATGTGGCACAGTTTGCATTGGACCAGTGAGGCTGGAGGCGGTTTTCCATGGCACAGGTGATTGAACGATTGCGCAGCCATCCGAATCGATGGTCCACTTCACTGGCGAGTCTGGACATAGGTCGTTGTTGGCTGACACTCCATCTGCATCAAGATCAGCGCAACCAACGTCGTTGACTGCGAGACCGGCAGGCGTCCCTTCACACAAATCCATGGCGTCATTAACGCCATCTTGGTCGCCATCCCGCTGTTCTGCAGCGCAACCAAATTCGTCAATGTCTGTGGAATTTTCTGGCGTCTGAGGGCATCGGTCGAGTGAGTCGCCTGTAACGTTTACATCGTTGACGCCATCATTGTCATCATCTTCGTCTTCAGATGAATCAGCGCACCCATCATTGTCGAAATCAGTTTGTTGGTTGCGGGTCCAAGATGAGAACCCCTTAGGGCAGAGGTCGTCACCATCCAGGGCGCCATCGTTGTCATCGTCTTCATCCTCGTCGAGATCTAAACAACCATCACCGTCCCAGTCAGTGTACAATGTTGAGCCCCAGCCAACCCTTCCGTAGGGGCATGCATCATCGGCATCGAGGACATCATCGTTGTCATCATCCTCGTCCTCATCCGTATCATGGCAACCATCCGAATCGAAGTCGGCATCTGGAGTGGAAATCCATCCTAATGAATCAGGGCATCGATCATGTAGGTCGAGCACACCATCGTTGTCATCGTCGTCATCTTCATCATTGTCTCGGCAGCCGTCATCATCTTTGTCGCTGTTTACATTTGATTTCCAGCCATCTGCCTCTCCAATTCCATCTGGGCATCGATCACTGGAATCAGGGATGCTGTCTCCATCTGCATCGGCCCCGCCGCCTTCAAGAATTACCAATGTTCCAGTGGTATCTGAAAGGGATTCAAATTGTCCACATGTTGCTGAAGTCGTGATGGTCATCGTTGTTTCAATTTCTGTGAAGTCAAGGAGAACCTTCCAAGTTCCATCGGCTTTCACAACGATGCTTCCAGAG
>VMHT01052231.1_pt1 | contig 14766 bp, 30 predicted proteins | sample 4693611 | NCBI WGS metagenome assembly VMHT01 (sample SAMN12280063, study PRJNA550983) | marine metagenome | isolation source: seawater sampled from same location over 5 years 0.02-0.2 micron viral filtrate | place: USA: collected off the coast of southern California halfway between the port... ... | reverse complement strand
TTAATCGCACAATCAGTATTGGAAACTGGATGGGAGTCAAGTAGATTTGCCAACGAACGTAATCATCTAATTGGTATTCGTACATTTAGTAAAGATAGTAAATGGTTATTACCAGTAACCTGGGATCAAAACAAATGGATTGGTTGGGGTGTAAAAGTTTATGAAAATAAATGTGATAGTGTAAAAGATTATGTAAGAATATTAAACACAGTATTTGCCTATGAAAAATTTAGACAGTTAAGAGATCAAAATGCTGATGTTTATGAATTAGTTGATACACTAGACAAATATGCTACAAAACCAACATATAGAGATTTGGTTAAGAAAGTAATTAAATACAATATTAAGGGGGTTTATGAACTATAAAACATACTGGAAAAGAGTAAATGCACTAGAACGAGCATATAATACGGCACCAAAAGATATGAAATATATTTGGTTTCATAAACTATATGCTATGATGTTATTAATCGAACAATATTAAGGGGTTGACAATGAGTAAATTTAATGATATAATTATATTAGTTTTTGCAGGATTATTTTTAGTTTTAATCTGGCAAGTTAATAAATTAAATGAGATTAAAGAAGATAAAACAATAATTCAATTTAAAATTGATATAAAAGAAATAGATGAAACACTATCAGAAATTACTGATAGTTTAGATAGAACCATAGAACATTTAAAACAACAAGAAACACAATGAATATATTTTTTTTACACAGAGATCCAGAACAAGCAGCAAAAGAACATGTCGATAAACATGTAGTAAAAATGATTGTTGAATATGCTCAATTATTATCTACAGCCCAAAGAATGTTAGATGGTGTTGAGTGGATAGATTATGGTAAAAATAATAGAAAAATAAAAAGATATAAACTAGAAAATCCAAATGCAGATAAAATTATTTACAAGGCATGTCATTACAACCATCCTTCAGCAGTTTGGGTACGAGAAAGTAAACTACACTATCAATGGTTATATAGATTATTTAAAAAACTAGGTCATGAATATACACACAGATATGGAAAGGTACACTCTACTAACTTATTATTAAATCAGTTATTAGAATCACCACCAGAAAATATACCTAATATTGATTGGAAAGATCCACCACCTGCAATGAAACATTATCCAGATTGTATTGTGCCAGGTGATTCATTACAATCATATAAAAATTACTATATAGTTGCAAAGGCTTATTTTGCTAAATGGTCTAAACGAGAAACACCAAAATGGTTTCAAGAAGGTATTGAACAAATGCAGACACCAATAGGTTATCAATGATTACAAATATATTATTAGGATTTATATTAATAGATTTATTGTTTATTACACTAATGTTATATGCAATAGGGGAGAAACTAAGTGACAAAAAAGAGTAAAAGACAATTTAGAAAAGACGAACCACCTATTCCTTTTCATTTTAAATTTTATCTCATCTATTGGGAAGATATACAAAGTGATAGTGGTTGGCGTGATTTAAAAGATATACAAGAATCAAAACCTGCGATCTGTGTATCAACAGGTTGGTTAGTTAGAAAAGATAAAAAGGTACATATTCTGATGTCAGATTATAATTATGATGACAAAGGTGAATTAGCAGATGGTGGTTGTTCTACTGTTATACCTACAAAGAATGTAATTAGAAAATATGAAATCGAAGGATTATGAGAGATTTCCTACAGCAGATGAAAGATGGCCAAGGCGTGGTGAGAAATTACCAGAAAAAAATGTTAAAGAAAAAAATACTATGATTAAATTTGTACACGATAGTTGGGAAGGTATAATGAACATGGATAGAAATCCATTAAGACATATACCAGACTTACAAGTCAGACATTTAACACTACAATTATTAGCATGGATGTGGTGTATTACATTTAGTTTATTGGTAGGCAGTTGGACTGTATTTGGTTATACAGCAATTGCTCACTTTGTATTCATACTTGCTATTATAATAACAGTTGGTGTATTTAAAGCGGCAGAGAAAAGAAAGTTTTACCATCATGGTGGTCAATTTAAATACGAAGAAACCGCAGGAAAGTATGAGGACATTTGGTAGACGAAAAAGAAAAGACAAAATGGTTTCATGAAGAATGGGCAAAAGAAGAAGAATTATTAAAACTAGGTTTAAAAGTTTCTAGAAGAAACAAAGAGGAAAGATTTAATAAAGCACCTGCAAGAGAACTTGTGGATCAAATAGAGGGTAGAGTAAAAAATGAAGGAAGTATTAGTAAATCAGAAACAGATTAGTTGTGGTGAACAAGATGACCACCCTTTAGTGTATTATACTATTGGTAAAGAAGGATTTGTTGTTTGTGGTTATTGTAATACGAAATACATATACACAGATTCAACCTGGTGGAGGGATAAAAAATAAATGCCAACATATAGATTTTTTAATAGTAATACAAAAACAGAATTTGAGGATTATATGACAATTGCTCAAATGGAAAAATTTACAAAGAAAAAACACATAACACTATTACCACCAACACAGATGAATATTGTAGGTAGTGTGGGTCAAATAGATAGTAAAACAGACAGTGGTTGGAAAGATCATTTAAATAGAATTGCAGAAAAACATCCTACAAGTCCATTGGGTGAAAGATATAGAAGACAGGGTATAAAAGAAGCAAAGACTAGACAGACTTTAGCGAAGCATAGAGCCAGAGCGAAAGGAAAAATATAAATAATAGTAGATAGGCAACAGCGCCAACAGTAGGTATATCATATCTGATTAACAGAATCCGAGGTGTAAGCTGAGTTGCCACTCATTAAAACGGTGAAAAAATTATGGTAAGTAAAAAAAAATTAAATATATCGTCAAACGAATTAAACACGATAAAACCAATAACCGATAATCAAAAAGAAGTATTTGCTTCTTATGAAAAAGGTCAGAACCTTTTTCTTTATGGTGTGGCAGGAACAGGTAAAACTTTTGTTGCTTTATATAATGCATTAAAAGATGTGTTGGATCCTAAATCACCACGAGAACGAGTTTACATTGTTCGCTCATTATTACCAACAAGAGACATAGGTTTCTTACCTGGTGATGAGGAGGACAAATCATATCTGTATCAAGTACCATATCAAAACATGGTACGATTTATGTTTCAACGAGGCTCAGATGCTGAGTTTGATAGATTATATACAGATTTAAGAAATCAAGGAACAGTTGATTTTTTATCAACAAGTTTTTTAAGAGGTATTACAATTGACAATGGTGTAATTATTGTTGACGAATGCCAGAACCTAAACTTTCATGAGTTAGATACTATCATGACAAGAGTAGGTCAGAATACACGAATAATATTTGCTGGAGATATTCAGCAAACAGACTTAACAAAAACAAATGATAGAAACGGTATATTAGATTTTGTTAATATCATGCAGGCAATGAAAGAGATTGATTGTATAGAATTTGATCTAGGTGACATTGTAAGAAGTGGCATGTTAAAAAGTTATCTAATAGAAAAAATAAAGATGGGATTACACTACAATGAGTAATAAATTTTCAGATGCATTAGAAGTCATATTACACCACGAAGGTGGATATGTAAATCATCCAAAAGATCCAGGCGGTGAAACAAACCTTGGTGTCACTAAACGAGTTTACGAAGACTTTGGTGGTGAAAAAGAAATGAAAGATTTAATAAAAGAAGATGTTGAACCAATATATAAAAAGAATTATTGGGACAGAGTAAAAGGTGATGATCTACCAGAAGGTTTAGATTTATGTATCTTTGACTTTGCTGTTAATGCTGGTCCTGGTCGTGCTGCAAAATTTATACAACGATTAGTTAAAACCACAGTTGATGGTGGCATAGGTCCTAATACTCTTAAATGTATTAACAATCATGTGGAACAATATGGTATTGAAACCACAGTAGAACAATATCAATCTGAAAGACATAACTATTATCAAAGTTTATCTACATTTGAAACCTTTGGTAGAGGTTGGACCAGACGAGTTGATGAAGTGACAGAAAAGGCCAAAACGTGGATCTCTTAATACAAGTATTATTAATGATGTGTGGTGCATTTTATCTTGGCATGAAATATGGTAAACATAATGCCCACAAAGAATTTAATAGATTTATACAAATACTACAAAAAAATACTGATATGAAACTAAAAGACGAACAACCCGACCCATTCTTTACTAAAAAATAACCCTTGACTTTTTAGTCAAGACCTGATATAATACAATAATATACAAATACAAGTGAGCATATAATGAGAATAATTACACACAATCCACCCACCCAAGAATTACCTCCACTCAAAGCCAAGAATGTTAATGGCAAAAGATTTTACGAACATCAAGAAACAAAAGACGTTTATCCATCTATTACCTCTGTACTATCAATTCGACAAAAAGAAGGATTGTTAGAATGGCGAAAGAAAGTAGGTGAACAAGTTGCAAATCATGTAATGATACAAGCAGCCAATCGTGGTACGGCATTGCATAATATGGTTGAAGATTATCTAAACAATATAGACTTAGATGAAGTTGAAAAATATAAAAAACAATTCTTACCTAGAATGATGTTTAACGTACTGAAAAAAAACTGTTTGATAGATATAAATAATATTAGATTACAAGAGGCCCAAATGTATTCCTCAGACTACACAGTGGCAGGTCGTTGTGATTGCATTGCAAATTATGAAGGTGTACCATCAATCATAGATTTTAAAACTTCTACAAGAGAAAAGAATGAAGACTGGATTGAAAACTATTTTATTCAAGGTAGTGCTTATGCCGAAATGTATAAAGAACATTTTGGTGAAGATATTGAACAAGTTGTCATACTAATAGTGACAGAGGAAGGCACAACACAAGTGTTTAAGAAAAACAAAAAAGATTATCTACCTAAACTTAAAGAGGCAGTAGAGAATTTTTACAAATGGATAGAGAAAAATAATGTCAATTAGATTATATAGATTAACAACAGGTGAAGACGTTGTAGGCGCACCTCAAGAAAAAGAAAACACAACAACACATACAGCAATTAAGAAACCTTTTGTGTTAATTCCAATGCAAGGTAAACCTGGTGAGAATGTAAGAATAGGTTTTCAACCATATATTCCATATACAGAAGATGAAATCATAATGATTAAAAATGATAATATAATTTGTAATACCACACCCGGTGAAAACATACTTAAAGCATATGAAACAAACACTACAAATTTAGTAAAACCTGATACAAAGTTAATAATGTAATGAGAAAAATTAGCATATTACTTATTACAATATTATTTGTTAGTTGTACATTTAAAATTAAAGCAGATGAACATGAGGGATTTATGGATAATACTTTTCAAACAATACCTGTACCTACATTTTGTGGTGCTACTGTAAAAGTTTTATATCAGATAATGAATACTTTTAAAATGAGATATGTAATGAGTGGTGAGGTAAGAACAGGCGGTCTTCCTGATGGCACTATGATAGGTGCAACATCTTTTTGGTATAATGAAAAAACTAATAAGGGCATATATGCTATGACAATGCAAGACACAGGTTTAACATGTATGTTGGCATACGGTATAAACATTAAATTTGAAGAGGATATGATGTTAGATATTATTAATGAGGAAATGAAATAATGGCAAAACAAAGTGAGGCGTTTTATCGTCTATTAGATAATATGAAAGAAGTACATGATATGAAACGTCATGATTATGCTTCAAAAGAAGATGTATTTAAAAATTTTAGAACATGTGAAATGGCCGGCATACCTGCATGGAAAGGTTGTGCTATAAGAATAGGTGATAAGTTTAGTCGCCTGATGTCGTTTGTTAAACAAGAAGAACTAAAAGTAAAAGACGAGAGCATAAGAGACACACTTATTGATATGGCCAATTATGCTATCATTTGTGCTATTCTTTATGATGAAACAAAAGAAAAGGACAATAATGACACCTAAACAATTTGCGTTAGAAGTAGAAAAACGAGCAAGTAAAAAAAGAATATCACACATGGATGCAGTATTGGATTATTGTAAAGAAAAAGAAATAGAACCAGATCAAATAACACATTTAATTAATAGAACACTAAAAGATAAAATTAAAATGAACGCACAGGAATTAAATTTTTTACCAAAAACAGCAACATTACCAGTATGAGTAAAATAAAAGTACCATTTAGATATTATGCAGATAAAAAACATCAAGAATATATCACATTAGAAAATGGTGGATCAGATGGTTATAAAGGTAAATGGTGGGAAAAGATACCAAACAGTAGAGAACTTGGTACAACAAGAAACACAGTACAATACTCTTATGAGAAAAAATGATTGAAGGATATGAGGCATACAAGAAATACCTTAGTATTAAATTACATTTTACAAAAGATGAATACGATTACTTTAAATATAATGGTGAAATTAATGCTAAGTACGAGACGTTTATACAGCGTAATGATAGATACTTTTTTGTTAAGGTTGCAAGAAAATACGGTGATCGTATTACTGATTATTTCGTTAGTAATTTCATCAATAATAAATCGCCTTATATAAAAGATATGAATAATGATGTCTATTTGGATAGACAAAAAAGAATTGATGGTCTGGCATACTATTTTGAAAGAGACATGGAACAGCTGTTAAGAAAAAGTGAAAAGAATTTTAATAAAATATTTAAAGTTGTTAGAGGGCAACACCCAATATTAATCAAAACATATTTGGCAAAAAGAGTATCATTAGAAACATTGTGTATTCTCAATGATCTATTAAACTACACTAAAAATTTTAGTAAAGTAATACGGGACGATATTATATGGCCGACATTGAAATTGAAGATAGAAAAGTATGGACCTTTCATGATATACAACAAAGAAAGAATGAAATTAATATTAAGAAAAATGGTATGACAGAAAATTTATTTGTATTGGGCAATGGCGAAAGTCGTAAAAATATTGACATAGAACTACTAAAAACCCAAGGTAAAGTATGGGGTTGTAATGCTTTATACAGAGAACACAATGTTGATGGTTTAATTGCAGTTGATCCTATGATGACACATGAAATATATCGTAGTGGTTATTGTGATGAAAACAAAGTTTATTTTAGAGATTGGGAAGACATGCCAGCAGATCAATATGAGATGATGAGAGATGCACAATCTTTAAATATGAAAACACCTAACATTAGAGAATGGAAAAGTAATCCTGATGGTTATTATGCAGGTTTTGTTATACATGGTCAATCGACAGTAAACAAAGATAGAGATACAGATCGTTGGAAAGGTGATGGCTTTGAAAATGTTTATATTACTTGGACATATGGTTTAGCAGATCAAAATATTACACAATTAAAAGATGTTATGAATGACTATTATGCATTGGGTGGTTGGGAAGCAGATAATGCTGGTCCTGAGGATCCCGGTTGGTCATCTGGTGCAAGTGCAATGTATATAGCATGTAAAGTAGAGAAACCAAAAACTTGTTATTTAATTGGTATGGATATGTACAGTACAACAGATTTCATAAACAACCTATACAAAGGTACTCATGGTTATTTAAGTGATAATGAAGGTGCCATAACCCCACAGAATTGGGTAGTTCAAATGGGTCGTGTTATGGTAAGATATAAAGATATACAGTTTATAAAGGTTAATCCTGATGAAAGTAATAAAGTATCAGAGAGAATGCCTCAATGGGATAGTTTACCTAATCTATCTTATTTGAAAAAAAGTGAGTTTTATACCAAATTATCCCTTGACTTTTAGTCAAAGATATGGTATAATATAGTTATCATTCAGCAGCAGAGCAAAGGTTCGAAACTTTGTTTCCTTCTGGCTGAACAATGCTTAAGAGGGCATAAGGCAAAGTGGTTAGAGGGTAGTGGGCAAACGCCTCAAGACACTAACTGTTTGTTTATTAGTAGGGACCTATCTTCAACAGAACATGGGACTCTTCCTGAAAAATTGTGGGTATCCTCCCGGTAAATCCCACGAAGGGCTGAGTGATAATTTTTTACAAGCAGAGTGAAAACTTTTATATATAGTAATGTCGCTTATATAGACACTATACAAATACAACGAATACAAAGGAGAATACAATGTCATTCGCAAACTTAAAACAAAGTCGTGGAAACTTCGACAAACTAACTAAAGAGTTAGAAAAAGTTTCAAATCCCCAAACAAATCAAAATTCATCAAGTGATGATAGATTCTGGAAACCAGAACTAGATAAGACTGGTAATGGTTATGCCGTTATTCGTTTTTTACCTGCAGTAGAAGGAGAAGAATTACCTTGGGCAAGAGTTTGGTCTCATGCATTTCAAGGTCCTGGTGGTTGGTACATTGAAAATTCATTAACAACACTAGGTCAAAAAGATCCTGTGAGTGAAGAAAACAGTAAACTATGGAATACTGGTTCTGAAGCTGACAAAGAGATTGCAAGAAAAAGAAAAAGAAAACTATCATATTTTACCAATATGCTTGTAATTTCTGATCCTGCACATCCAGAGAACGAAGGTAAAGTATTCTTATACAAGTTTGGTAAAAAAATCTTTGATAAGATTACAGAAGCAATGAAACCTGAATTTGCAGACGAGAAAGCAATCAACCCATTTGACTTTTGGGAAGGTGCAAACTTCAAGTTAAAAATTAGAAAAGTTGATGGTTATTGGAACTATGATAAATCTGAATTTGAATCAGCATCAAAAGTAAAAGATACTGATGAAGAAATAGAAACATTATGGAAACAACAATTACCATTGAAAGAGTTTTCTGCTACCACAAACTTCAAATCATATGACGACTTGAAAGCCAAGTTTGAAAAAGTTGTTTATGGTACAGGAAAAACCGCAACAGCAGATGAAATAGATATCCCACCTGTAAGTGCTGTTGAGGTACCAGTTAGTGAGCCTAAAGTAGATGAACAACCTTTATCCGAAACTTCCCCTAGTGATGATGAAGACGATACTATGAACTATTTTAGCAAATTAGTCAACGACTAATCTCTCTCCTGTTCACTAGCAAATAGGGTTGTGCCTTAATCCACACGCCGGCGCCCATGGTTAGGCGCCACTTTCTATTATAAATAGTCAGATGGATTTGTTTTTTACTATATTAGTTGATTTTGGATTACCTGTTGCAGCTGCGGTTGTTATGGGTCTTTTCATTTACATTATTCTAAAGTATATACTAGCAGGTGTTGTAGGCCAAGTTGGTACTATAACAATGTTGATATCAGCATTAGATAATAGAATTAAAACTATGAACCACGACATGATAAAATTAGATATACTGATATCAAGCGCCTTACGATTGAGACCTGATTTAGATAGAGTTTCAAGGTCAGACGGAAAAGAAGATGCTAGAAAAGATTAATGGTTGAAGTAGAAGTCACATCACCTATTATAGAAATATTAAATCAATATGGATTTGCTACATTGGCAGCCATTGCAATGGGATATTTTATATATTTCATTTATACTTTTGTTACAACACAAATTATAGAAAAGTTAGACAAGGCACAAACTACAACAATTGCTTTGATTGATAGAATAAGAATGTTGGACAATGATCTTATAAGGTTAAGGTCTAAACTAAACACCGTATTAGAAATGAGAGAAAATGAAGAAAAAGAACAAAGAATCAATAAAAAGCGTGGAAATGCAGGTGGCATATCTTCAGGCACTTAAACCTGCTGGCATCATTCTAGGCCTTGCAATAGTGGTTTCATTTACTGTTGTGGGTCTGATAGACTACTTCCTATTATAAATATTTACATGAAAGCATCAAAAACATTGATGCTGGGTCTATTATGTTATGTGTTTTCGACACCTAGTATCGCAAGTGAATTAGTACAAGAGTTTAGTAATCCATCCTTTTCAGGTAATGGATACTCTACTCATGTTCTATCGCTTGAACAGTTAAGATATAGTAGAGAAAAAAATGTAGAAGATGACGCTAAGTCAGCGGCAGCTGCAGCTAAGCGTGATGAAAATAATACTACAATAAACAAATTTATAAAGAATGTTGAAAGTAGAATTTATGCTAACTTATCTAAACAGTTAGTTGATAATATGTTTGGTACAGAATGTTCTGGTACTTGTCCAACATCTGGAACAGCAGATGTAGAAGGTTCTACAATTTACTGGGTCAAAGATGCATCAACAGAAATAATCACACTAACAATAACATCACCAGATGGTTCGACAACAGTAATGTCAGTACCAGTAGGCGACTTTAAGTTTTAATGGAATTAGGTATACCTCAGATTGCCATTGCGATGGCCTTATTGTGTATGTTAGGTGGTTGTGCATCTACACAGAAACCTGATGGTTTTTATCAAGGTGAAACACCTTTTACTATGGAAACTGATACCATGAAAAGACTAGAGTTGATACCTGAACTAGGACAAGCACAAATTACAGTTGCAGTTTATAGCTTTCCTGATAGAACAGGTCAAAGAAAACCAAATACAAAATTTAGTCAATTATCTACAGCTGTGACACAAGGACCTGAAACATGGGTCATCAATGGTCTTAAAGCAGTAGGTGGTCATAACCCTTGGTTTATAGTTTTAGAAAGACAAGGTTTAGATTCATTAATAAAAGAAAGACAATTAATTAGATCAACAAGAGAATTATATGATGGTGAAAGTGATACAAAGAACGTTTTAAAACCTCTAAAGTTTGCAGGACTTATTATAGAGGGTGGTATTGTAGGATATGATACCAACATTACCTCTGGTGGTGCTGGTGCAAGATATTTTGGTATAGGAGTTAGTGAACAATATCGTACAGACCAAGTGACAGTTTCGATAAGACTTGTTGCAGTACAGACAGGTGAGATATTACTTACCACGTCAGCAACAAAGACTATCGCAAGTTATTCAAGTGGTGGTGATGTATTCAGGTTCCTTGACATGAGTACAAAAGCACTTGAAATAGAAACTGGTGTCGCAACGAATGAGCCAGTTAATTACGCCATAAGAACTACAATAGAGCATGCTATCTTTAATATGATACATGATGGTATTGAAAAAGACTTATGGCAATTTAAAATAGAGGAGTAAAGTAATGTACGCTAAAATAATCACAATACTGATGTTTTTTGCCTTACCGGTAATGGCAAATGATATCTATGTGACACAATCAGGTGCTACGCTCGACCTCGACATTACCCAAGACGGACAAAACAATACAGTAGGTAATAGTACAACATCATCAAGCGTGATTGGTGCTACTACTACAATCGACATTGATCAAGTTGGTAATAGTAATGTTTTGAAGTTTGATGTAAACGGCGCAACCTTTACAGGAACATTTAACGTCACAGGAAGCTCAAACGATATAGATTTCAATTGTGATAGTGCAGGAAATAATTCTTCATGTGCTACTGCCACTGCCTCAATAGTATGGGTAGGTTCTTCAAATGATATAGATATCGACATAGGTGAAACTGCTGACGCTGCTAATGCGACTGTAAGTATAACTGGTGCCTCAGGAAGTGATAGCAACGTGGTTGCTGCTACTATTGACGGTACATCAGCTATATTAACGTTGTCAGTTAACGGTGATACAAATAATTATTTAATTGACATAAATGGTAATGGTGATGTCAACGGACACACCTTAGTTCACAGCCATACTGGTTCCATCGCTGATGTAGATATCACACAAAGTGGTCTCTACGATAACATAATAAATTTGACAACAGTAGGTGATAACCATGATATTGACATATCGCAAGACGATTAAGTGGACAATAATAATATTAATATTATTTTATGCTGGTCCTTCTTGGGCCAGCATAGGAAACGTTGACCAGCTAGAAGGCAACGGTGTTGTTGAAAGAAATAAAGAAGACACCACACTCCAAGAAAAATTAGAAATAGAACAATACGACACAGTAAAAACTGGTAATGGTAAAGTTGGTATATTATTTGTAGATAATACCAGAGTAGATGTCACACAACATAGCAAACTTATTATAGATGAATTTGTATATGATCCTAATAGTGGTACAGGTAAACTTTCACTCAAAGCAAAACTAGGTACAGTAAGATATGCCTCAGGACAGATTGCAAAAAATTCAAGACAAGACGTAAAGATAACAACACCAACAGCAACAATAGGTGTTCGTGGCACAGATTTTTCTATGACAATAGATGAACTAGGTGGTTCTACAATTATATTATTACCAAGTTGTGATATATCAGGTAATTGTTTTGTAGGTGAGATTAGTGTTGAAACAGACGCAGGGTTTATTATAATGGATCAGGCATTCCAAGCAACACAAGTAAATTCACCAGCCAATCCTCCATCACCGCCTATCAAGTTAGATTTAGAATTAGACATGATTAACAACATGTTGATTGTTGCAAAACCAGAACAGTTAGAGGAAGAGAATTATGAAGACAAGTTAAAAGAGGTATCAGACGCATTAGATTTAGACTTCTTACAATTTGATGATTTAGAAGTTGATTATCTAGAGGAAGAAGAAGACTTATATGTCACAGGTTTAGATATTGACTTTCTAGAACAAAACTTTTTAGCAGATATTCTAGCACAAATCAACAAAGAATTAGCAAAGGCAATGAGATCAGAGTTTGATAAACAATCCACAGATGGTATATTTTTAGGTAAAAATCCTGAAACAGGTGTCATTATATTAGATGAAGATCCACAATGGGTATGGATTAGAGAAGACGCTTCGGGTTCATATATTGAATTAAGATTAGATAAAGAGTATGGATATATACTAAATATTATACAAGGGGAGTTTGAAATGTATGACTTCCAATTACAAGGACAAGAAAACCAGATTAATATAGAACAGTATCAATGAAGACATTTAGAGAATTTACAGAGGCACCAAGAATTGCAAGAAAAAAAGGGCAACCTGCTGGTTCAGATAAGCATAGTGACTTATACACAGACGAGAATCCTAAAGGTACGATACAAGGTCTAGGTTTTAAAGATGTTGCAACAGCAAAGGCAAGTGTAAACAAGATTAAAAATTCAGGCAAATCACATGCACATAAAATACAAGCTGCAATTGCAATGGAACAAAGAGCGAAAGTTATGGGGAAAACAGCTGAGGCTGCAGTTTATAGAGCATATATCAATGCAATGAAAAAGAAAACAAAAGAAAAAAATGAAGAAACAGAACCCAATAGCGAAAGACCTACGAACACCTAAATATAGAAAAAGAGTAGTAAAGGATAAAACAAAGTATGATAGGAAAGATTCTAAAAGAAAGTTCACTACTGATATTTCTACTGACATTCATTCTGGTAGTATCAATAGCAACAGCAGAGGCAAATGATTTAGATTTAACCATTGACAATCAAACAACCGGTGGTAGTTTAGATATTGTACAAGATGGTCAAAATAATGATATTGATTTAGACATAGTAAGTATGGATGGATTTATTATAGACATAGATCAAGTAGGTAATAGCAATTCGCTTGATGTAAATGTTGATGGTAGAACAAGTAATGGTTCATCTATGTATTTCAGTCAAACAGGTAATAACAAATCTTATTCAAACACACTATGGTGCGGCCACTCTTTTTGTACCATAACTGTTAATCAAAACTAGTCAAAGGGTGCGACATTTTGGGCCAATTTTGCCCTTGACTTTTCTCTAAAATCGTATATACTAATAAGTATGAAACATAAAGAAAAGTACAAAATTGTGTACAAATCACATGAAGGCGAGTGGTCTTCATGGTCTTTTTACTCACATAAAGAGACAGTTAATTTCAAAAACCTTTTGTTAGATACTTACAAATACTCTGACATTAAGATTTTTCACTATGATTTAGTGAATAACATTGGTCAACCCCAATGTGTCTTTAATGCAGTTGGATTGATTGATTGTCAATCCTTTGTTGCATAAATAATTATGTGAAATATATTAGTCATTGGACAACAGCGTTTATTACGCTGTTTATCTTAACATATATCGGGTTTCAAGATCCTGGTTTTAAAGAAACACTACGTCTAAAATCTTTCGATTATCTTCTTTCAAGTGAAGATAAAACACCTTCCCAAGACATTACAATTATTACAATAGATGAGGCAACCATAGAAAAATATGGTCAATGGCCTTTTCCTCGTGATATTCTAGCAGACTTAATTATCAAACTTAGACAAGCAGAAACAGGTATAATTGTTATGCCTATATTGTTTAGTGAAGAAGATAGATTTGGTCATGATGATTATTTTTGTGATGTGCTAGGATATGGCACAGTTATAGCACAGGTTGGTACAATACAAAAACGACAGTCTAATCCAGTACCAAGAGGTGTTGCAAAGATTGGTAATCCATTAGACTTTTTATATGAGTGGCCAGGTATGGTTGGTCCACATCCACCTCTTGCAGAATGTGCTGCAGGTGTAGGTGTTATCAATACAGCACCAGAGATAGATGGTGTAACTAGACGAGTGCCATTGTTGATGAGAATTGGTGATGAGGTATATCCTAACATGTCAATTGAAACTATAAGAGTGGCAGTAGGTGATCCTAGTTATCAAGTTAAGGCAGATGACTTCGGCGTAACTGCTATGAGAGTACCTGGTTATGATACAATCAATACAGACACAAATGCAAGAATATGGTTAAGATGGAATAAAGAATTTAAAACAATATCAGCTGCGAGTGATGACTTTTCAGAGGCGGCAGGTACAACAGTAATTATTGCCTTGACAGCAGAGGGATTGTCTAGTATAGTAGCAACCCCATTGGGTGAACAATATGATTATGTAATAAGTGCTAACTCACTACAAAC
>VMHT01112434.1_pt1 | contig 14769 bp, 13 predicted proteins | sample 4693611 | NCBI WGS metagenome assembly VMHT01 (sample SAMN12280063, study PRJNA550983) | marine metagenome | isolation source: seawater sampled from same location over 5 years 0.02-0.2 micron viral filtrate | place: USA: collected off the coast of southern California halfway between the port... ... | reverse complement strand
TGGCTCCGTCCAATCAAATCATTGTTCTTGATCCAGAGCCTATGTTAAAAACTTGGTCCTACAGTCCCTTATGGGCAAAAAAGCCCTTCCATCTCATCAATTGTCGTTCTGAAACCATGCATCAAAAGCCTTCTTTTAAAGGAGCCATGCGCTGCTTAATTCCCACTACCGGGTGGTACGAATGGCAGGATAACGGCACTTACAAGCAACCCTATTATCATCATATTAATCATGATTTATTTTATTTTGCTGGACTGGCTAACAATCAAGGCTGCCTTATTGTCACTAAAGAAGCTAATATAGATATAAAGCAAATTCATCACCGGCAACCGGTTTTACTGACGCAAAGCGAGGGCGATTATTGGCTAAATAATGAAGACCAATTAGATAGCGAGCTCGATAATTTGATCGAGTTTTATCCTGTCAGCACAAAAGTTAACACTCCAAAAAATAATTCACCTGAATTAATCCAACCTTTATAATTTTCTTATGAAGAAACCCGATGATAATTTTGTAGTGCAGTATTACAAATTTATAGTTGCGCCTATTTTAATTACTGTCTTTGTATGGCTCATGGTCGATAGGTTTTTGTGAAGCTCTTTCTAAGCGGCTTGATCTTTTTTATTATCATGTTTTACGGGGTCAGATTATCGCATCGTCTCCGAGATCGTCATTTAACAAACGTGACAGACGATAATGTCCGCATTGCTCTTGGCATTTTATCTTTTGTGGTTATTGCTGCGGTAGCGATTGGAGCATCAACGATTGCTCAATATTTTATTGAGTAAATAGACCTATCGCAGAAAAAATACTCAAAACAAAACAAGCCGTTACTCCCGTAGTTAGGTTCAGTCTCAAGCTAGCGTAATCTTCATCGGTGAAACTTTCACTGGTTCTTTTTTCTTGCAAATAGCAGAGTGGAAAACAAATCGTTAACACTATCAATGGAACCATGATGTTTACCGTGAACAAAAATACACTTACAAATCCTAATAATGAAAACACTATGGCAATTATTAGATCAGACTGTTTTTTGGATGATTGCCAAACAATCCCAGCCAAAAAAGAAAGAATGATTGCTCCGTAAATTATCAGACTGATCAGCGATGGTCTCAGCCACTTTTCTCCTAATATCCAAGGTAGGATAGTGAATGCTGCGAAAGGAATAAATCCTAGATATCCCAAAATAACTTTTGTTTTTAGCATTTCAAATTTTTTGCTAGTATAAAAATGATGATGTATTTAAATAAAATTATACCTTGTTCGCTCGTAGCCATATTGCTGTCTTGCAGTGAAGTTAAACTACCGGACTTTGATGTTTATGCTGAAGGCCAAAAAGAAGTTTTAGATGCTTTTGGATTCACCTTCGATCCTTCTTTGATTAGACATAAAACGATTAAAGAGGACTTCCATGTAATTTTTGGTTTCGGTGGCAATATCTTAATTTCAATTGGCGAAGATGGTGTGCTTGCAATTGATTCACAGTTCCCGCAAATCTATGAGGCTTTGCTAGCAAAAATAAAATCTCTTGGTGGCTCGGGCATTAATCATATTATCAATACGCATTGGCATTTTGATCATGCGGATGGAAATAGAGCTTTTGGCCCACTAGGAGCTGAAATTTATGCGCATATAAATTCTCTAAATTATATGAAATCGGGAGCTTCTATTAACTTAGTCGGTGCCGTTTATCCGCAGCAACCCTATGAAAAAGAAGCGTTAGCAACTGTAACTTATGAGGATACTCTTGATATAAATTTAAACGGTCAAACTATCAAGTTAATGAATTTTGGCCCTGCGCACACCACGGGTGATACAGTTATTTATTTCAAAGAAGCCAATATTATCCACACTGGAGATTTGACGAACTTAGATGGACTGCCATTTATTGATGCAGATAATGGCGGTACTCTTGAAGGAATGATTTCTTCTTTATATAGAGTACTTGAGCTGATCGATGACAATACTATTGTTGTGCCAGGACATGGTCCAGTAGCTGATAAAGACACAATAAAGAGTTTCTTAATGAAGCTTGTTGCAGTGAACAATAGAATCGATGCTTTAATTGACCAAGGCAAATCAGGACAGGAAATTCTTGAAATTAATCCCGCAAAGGAGATTATTGAAGAAGTTCCTTTCCCTATATTAGTGAACAGAGCTCTTGTTGGAAAAGGTTTACTCTAAAGACACAATTCTTGCTCAAAAAACCTCTTCTCCCATGCTAGTCTTATATTAGTTATAGGAGACTTAACATGAAAAAAATAATACTACTTATGGTTCTAATTGGCCTACCAATTAGTCTTGTTGCACAGGAAGTGCCCGATCCTCTCACTGCTGGATATAGTCAATGCAAATTCTTACCCGGCAAAGGTATGGAATCTCTTGAAGAGTACATAGAACTTTTCAATGAGGAGCTTGATAAAGCAGGCATTGAGATGAACTCAGCAATGTTGATGCCGTTTTTCAAAACCAATATCTCGGAATACGATGTTTTATGGGTGAATTCTTGGGAAGATAATACTCAAGCAGGTAAAGCGATGGATTGGTGGCTTTCTGATGCTGGAGAAAAATCTAGAGACGCTTGGCCAATGTTTTGCGATACTCAGGTTCTTACTTATCAGTGGTGGATGGAAATGGTTACCGACAGAGATGACTTTGAAGGTCAAAACTTCAGTGCATCTTATTACACGTGTAATTTAAATGACGGTAAAAACCTTAGTGATGCATATCTAGCATCTAATGCCGAACTCAAGCTAGCCCACTCAAAAGGATCTAAATCCAGTTCTGCTTTAATTAGACCTGCGTCGGGAACCAACGTTGGTGAGTTTCCTTTCGATTTTGTTAGGTTATACACGAATCCTTCTTTCCAAAACTGGGGTGAAGCGGTCGACGGTTGGTACGATGATGTTAGAGGCACAGCAGAAAGTAATAAAGTAAGAGATGCATACGATTGCAATGGCTCAACTTTATTTACTGGAAGGATAGTTCGCTAATAAAACCATAAAAATAGGAAGGCAACTGCCTTCCTATTTTTTATGAGATTCACTTAATTAAAAGTCATCACTCTAAAAGTTGTGTTGACTGAAATTATTTCTCTGATGGGGGCAACTTCTCTGGAGAATTTTGCAAAAGCATCGCTTGCAAAACTTACCGTAGTGCCTTCTCCGAGCTCACCCATTGAAGATGCAGTAACGTAGGCAAAATGAGTTGAACCATTAATTGACCCTGAAATGATTCTATTGATCCCATAATTTCCTGTGACTAAATCCTCTTCTTCTTGCGTAGCCATCATTTTTTTATAAGAAGCAACGTATTTAGCCTCGTCGGCTACTTTTATGCCCCAAAACATAATGACATTTGATTCAGCTGAATTGCCACCAGCCACAATTGGAGACGATAACATTTGCCACTCAGGCTTTGTAATCTCAGCTCCTCTAGCTAGAAATCTTTGGGCAGCTGCACAGGTATTAAAAATCTCTGCAGTTTTATCCAAATCTTTTCCGCTTTTATAGTTGAAAGCAACGCCATGTGTGGCAGGATTACCACCGTTGAAATGCAAATCATTAAGGCTGATAACAGCTGGAATTTCTTTTCCACAATCAGATTCCATCAAAGATTGAAGATTCTGTACCACGGCAGCAGGATTCTCTGTAGAGAAGCCATAATGCGCAGTCATTGGCGGAGAAAGATGTCCGTCTGCAAAAGCATTAGCAGATAATAGACCAAACAATAAATAAATAGCTTTCATAACTTATTACTTAGTATAAATAATCTGACAATCTTCATAAGTGTCACTTACGGTTTCTGCCATTGCTAGAAGCTTCTGATAAATTGGAGCCCAGCTTGCTTGACCAGCAAAAAATTGATCAACAAGACCTCCGTGCTCACCGGCAGATCTAGCCAAACCTCTCACCATAAGAGCATTTTCGTGTTCTCCACCGCCAAAGGATTGGAAAACACCAAGCTCGAAATCTGGATTTGTTTTCTTAATCGCAGTTTCCAAGGCAGCCATAGTTGCAACATACTCTTGAACATCTTCAGGTTGCACAACAACTCTGGTGACCCTTTCAAAGCCTGGATTCAAAACAAACGGTTTTAAAGGCTTCCAAAAAGAAGAGTACATCGGCGTTCTCAATTTTTGCAAAGCTCTTGGTGAAGTGTATGGATCAAATGAGTTTGCATTTTCCATGGCATCTTCCATATTTCCGTATGCTGACCATACAAACATTTCACCCATGTAACGATTTCCAGATCTGGTTACACATGTACCAGCAACATCAGGATTCTGTGCTCCTAATAATTGTGAGTTCTTTTTCAAGAAATCAATGTACTCATTAGGATTTTCAGCCTTGACGTGAAAAGTTGTAAAGGCTCCATCTCCAGGGGCAACTTGCCCGAAAGATATGCTAGTTATTACCAGCATAAATAAAAGATATAAGTGTTTCATAATTACCTCCATGTACACTATTCAGCAGTATAAATAACCTGACACGATTCATACGTATCAGACACAATTTCGTCTGCCAGCGAAACTAATTTTAAGTAAAGTGCTGTCGATGCAGCTCCAGCATAACCTCTATCAATGATATCGCCTGCATCTTCCGAATTAGCATGAGAACCCCTAACGTGAAACTCCTGCTCTGAGTAACCTCCGCCAAAAGGTTGGAAAATACCTACACTAAAGTCGTTACCTTCAGCCTTTACAGCCTTTTCAAACTCCATTGCTGTAGCCATATACTCCTCTAAATTTTCTCTATCGATCTTGACTCTGTTAAGCCTATCAAAAGAAGAAGGACGGATTGGAAAGTCTTTTAGCGGTTTCCAAAAAGTTGAGTATTTAACTTCCCTCAATTTTTGCAGAGCTCTTGGTGCTGAGGCAGGATCATAAGAATCTCCTCCTTTCATTGCGGCAGCCATCGAGCTAAATGCATTCCATACAAACATTTCACCTGTGTATGAATTTCCTGTTCTAGTTACGCATACTCCAGCTACATCAGAACCTACAGCTTCAAAAGCTTGAGGATTATCTTTTAAGTAATCGATATACTCTTGAGGATCATCAGTTTGAACATGTAAGGTTGAAAAGGCTCCAGCCGGAGGACCGTTTTGGGCAACAATAAAGCCGGATAAAACCAGCATTGCCGTAAGTTGTAAAAATTTCATATTTCTCTCCTAAAAATTTTTTACGGCCTTTAACTATAGTGAAAAATCTATGGTTATGGAATGCTAAAATGAAAGATATATGAAGACCAATTATTGGCTAGTTTATTTCACAGTTTTGGCATCTATTTTTTTGCTTAGTTGTCAAAGCGAACCCGCTGAAAAAGAAGATCGATTGATAATTGATGTTGCTGCAATAGACGATGTTTTTCCTCAGGCTCAAGGCATAAACATCTACAAAACTTGCTCAAAAGGGAAAGATTTCTCAAATAAAAATTTAGAAACTTTACTTAGGGGATGGAACGAAGTGATGGAAGAGTTAAAGAATCCATCGGTAAGGTCATCTTTATTCAAAAAAAGCAGATCTGAGGTTCTCATTTGGAACGAGACATGGACTGATAAGGATACAAGAAATGAATTCGAGGCAATGTGGCAAGAGCTTTATAATGAAAGATGGAGCGTTAGGTTCAATACAGTCCTGATGTGTAACGAAGAAATTGAAGAAACAACAGAAATAGTATTCTCCAAAGAGCCTGATGTGGAGTGGTTGGGTCTTCCGCCGCATTATTCAATGTTCGTCTCTTGTAATTTTAAAGACGATAACGACCTTAATTTGGCTTTAAAAATTCTTTCGACCGTGGATGATGCGAATCCTATAATTTTCTCGAATTCACATCGCTACAATGTAGAAATTACCGACGGCAATAGATTGATTTTTTTAGGCAATGAAAGATTTGATTTCATTTGGAGCAACTTTTGGTTAAATAAAAAAGAACGCGATGAGACTAAGATGAGGATGGACGAGAGTTTTATTTTTGAAAATTTGTCTCTTTATTTCAATTGCAAAGTTGATGAATTTTCCTACGAACCCATAAAATCAGTAATTCAAGATATATAAAATGTTGGATCATCCAAAACAGTTAACAAAAGAATTTATTTCGAATTTGTTTAATCGCGAAGAATCAGATTTAGATAGTTTTGAGTTTGAACCGGTGGGTTCTGGCCAAGTTGGAGATTGTTATCGAATAAGCCTGAATTGGAATGATGTAAAAGATTCTCCTGTTTCATTGATTTTAAAATGTCCTGCTGAAGATGCGTCAAGTCGCGAAACCGCGAGAAATCTACATCTGTATGAAATAGAAGTATCGTTCTATCAACACTTATCTGCAAGATGCTCTGCAAGAGTTCCAGAGCCTTATTTTGTAGATTACGATCCAGAAACAAGCGACGGTATCTTGTTGCTGGAGGATATGCACCCTGCCAAACAAATTCCTCAGATGGATGGTTGTTCCAGAGATGAAGTTGCCATGGTTTTAAAAGAAGCCGCAGCACTTCATAAAAGTTATTGGAACGATGAAACTTTACTAACTTATCCCTGGCTTACCTACAGCATCAGTGAAGAAAGAAAAAAATTTGCTGCTGAGCTTCTTCCCGCCGTCTATCCCGAATGGAAGAACAGGTACGAAGGAAGAATATCAAAAGAAATTTTCAAGATGGGCGATACCTTACTAGCCAACTACGATAAGTATGCTGATGTAAGAGAGGGACCAATGACATTGGTTCAAGGTGATTTGAGACTGGATAATCTGCTCTTTGCCGATAGAAATAACAGAGCAATCCTTTTAGACTGGCAAACTGCTGCAGTTGGCTTACCTTTAAACGATGTTGCTTATTGCATATCAACAAGTTTTCTAGATCCTGACGAAAGAGCTAATAATGAGAAAGATTTAGTTAAAGGGTATTACGATTTACTTGAGGTTAGTGATAGTTACAGTTTTGAGCAGACCTGGGATGATTTTCGCCGTGCTTCCTTTGTGGGCTTTTTAATGGCTGTTTTATCTGCAATGATTGTGGAGAGAACCGACCGCGGCGATGAAATGTTTGCTGTGATGGCAGAAAGATCAGCCTGGCAAGCTTTGCACTTAGATGCATTATCATTTTTAGAGTAAAAAATGTTTGAAAACATAAAATTTGCAAATCCTTTTTCTAACTTGCCTAGTAATTTTTATACGAAGCAGAGTTGGTCTTCGTTTGATCAGCCTTTTTTACTTCACTTCAACCATGGCTTGGCAAAAAGTTTGGGTATCAATGACGATCCGGAAGAATTGATGCAAATTTTTAATGGCAGTAAAAGTTTTAATAAAGCTTCTCCCCTCGCAATGGTTTACGGAGGTCACCAATTTGGCAATTGGGTCAATCAGCTGGGTGATGGCAGAGGTATTCTTTTTGGCCAAATTGATTCGTCCGAAGGATTGATTGATCTTCATATTAAAGGAGCAGGTAAGACTCCTTATTCGAGATTTGGTGATGGCAGAGCTGTTATCCGTTCATCGGTGAGAGAACATTTGTGCGGAGAAGCCATGTTTGGATTAGGCATTCCAAGCTCCAGATCTTTAATGCTTTTCGGCAGTAACGAGCCGGTGATGCGAGAAGACACAGAACGTGGAGCAATGATTGTAAGAACAGCTAAAACACACATTAGATTTGGGCACTTTGAATATTTCCATCACAACAAAATTACAGATGGCGTGAAAACTTTGCTAGATCATGTCATTGACTGTTATTACCCAGATACAAAACAAGATGCCGATAAATACTTATTATTTTTTGAAGCCACAGTGAAAAAAACAGCTCATATGGTTTCAGCTTGGCAGAGTGTTGGATTCAATCATGGAGTTATGAATACCGATAATATGTCCATTCTCGGTGAAACTTTTGATTACGGTCCTTATGCTTTCATGGAAACTTATGATCCTAAGTACATTTGCAACCACACCGATTCCCATGGACGCTACAGCTTTTCAAATCAGCCAAGCATTGCAGAATGGAACTGCTATGCGCTTGCCTCGGCTCTAATTGATTTGTTCAGTGAAACAGAATTAAGAGATATTTTGAGTAAATTTAATGATTATTTTTACGATTCCTTGATTAAAAAATATAGAAAGAAACTTGGCTTTAAAAGCGCTCAGGATAGCGACTATGATCTTCTTCTTGGTCTATTTGAGATTATGGAAACAGAAAAACTCGACTATACCAATACCTTTAGAAAGCTATCTAAAATCATTTCATCTTCGGATAATTTTCAATTATCTGAAAAATTATCCCTATGGGTTGATTCCTATAAAGATAGATTGAGTAAAGACGAAAATAGTGTTGAGGAATCAAAGATATTGATGGACAAGAATAATCCAAGATATATTCTTAGAAACTATCTAGCTCAATTAGCTATCGAGGATGCAGAGCAAGGAAAAGCAGAAAAAATAGATGAGTTAGCTAAAGTATTAAACAACCCTTACATTGATCTAGGTAAGTCAATGGAGAAGTATTGCGAGCCTGCTCCGAAGGAGCAACAAAATCAACAGCTTAGTTGCTCGTCCTAGCAGATAGAGAAGAGAAACAGGTCCTGCAAACATTTTTTAATCCCATCAGACCATGGCGATCCTTGTCGAAAAAATGCAGTGGAAGTTTCTTTTTGCAGTTACTACAGCGATTAGTCACTCTATATGATAACTTGAGAAATAAAGTATCCGATAGAGAAACCTGTCGTAAAAAATAACATGATGAGAAGGTTTCTGAGCTTTTGGAAATTTTCGTAATCCATAATTTTCTGTTCTAGATTAGACCCTTCAGGTATATATTGGGAGAAACTGAAGGGTCTAGGGGGAAATGTTCTAATAAATTGATTAGACTAGGCTAAAACTTGCCAGTCCTAGGCTGCCTAGATAAATCAAAAATCCCAAGCAAAAAGCTAGTCCTACGCTACCGGTAAAAACTTGGAAATTAATCATTTATATTGCTCCTTTAAAATTGTTAATATGTTCAAAATCTTGAATGCATTATAGGGAAAGTTATACGACCAAGTGATCTAAAAGAGTGCATTTTTGTTAAATGCGTGCAAAATAAGATTGATTTTATATATATGTAACTAAAAGTTATTAAAAAAGCGTTTTTTTATGCTTTTTTAGGAAAATAAGATATGAAAAGAATTGAAATAGACAAACCAGGCGGGCTAGATAACCTCAAGTTTGTAGATGCAGAACAGCCAAAACCTCAGAATGATGAGGTTCTCCTCAAAGTTTCGCATAGTAGCCTTAATTATCATGACCTTCTTGTCGCTCTTGGCTTTATTCCAACTGAGGATAAAAGAGTACCTCTTGGAGATGCTGGATGTACCGTCGAAGCAATCGGTGAGTCAGTCAGTGAATGGAAAACCGGAGATCAAGTAATGAGCGTGAGTTTTCCTAGATGGATTGAGGGTCCACCAAAATACGAATACTTTAGCTTCATTGGAGATAATGAGGACGGTTACGCAAGTGAGTACATGACCATCAAAGCTAATGCATTGACTCCTATTCCTGAGGATTGGTCTTTGCAAGAAGCAGCTACATTACCCTGCGCAGGTCTTACTGCTTGGCGAGCAATAATGGAGGAAGGAAACCTTCAACCAAACGAAACGATTTTAGTCCAAGGATCTGGAGGTGTATCCATCTTTGCTCTTCAGCTAGCTAAGGCTCACGGGGCAAATGTTATTGCAACGACCTCTTCTGATGAAAAAGCAGAAAAATTAAAATCCCTAGGTGCTGATGAAGTAGTTAATTACAAAGAACATCCTCAATGGGGAAAAGAAGTTTTAAAGTTAACTGCAAATGAAGGAGTAGATCATGTCGTTGAAGTCGCAGGCGGAGAATCTTTCAATGAATCAATACGATGTGCCAAGCTAGGTGGACATATTTCCATCATTGGAATCTTAGATGGAAACACAAGTGAAATTTTACTGCCAAGACTTTTTGCTAAACAGCTTCGAACTTCAGGAATATCGATGGGTAGCCAAAAATCCCAAAGAGATATGGTTGGCTTTCTTAATAAGACTGATGTCAGACCGGTAATTAGCGATACTTTTAAATTAGAGAATTTAGGAGAAGCGTTTCAGTTTCAAATGGATAACAAACATTTTGGAAAGATTTCAATCGAAGTATAAATAAGTTGAATTGATTAAATTATTCACTTTTGACATTAAATATGTCATATTTTCTTGGCTATTCTATTGAGAGAGTATTTATTAATAAAGTGAGTCTTCAAGGCTGAACAAAGGGGGAAGAATGTTAAAAGTTTTACTTATATCAATAACAATAATATTCATTGGTTGTTCCGATTCTCTCAAGCAAACAAAAGACTTCTCTGAGGAAGCAGACCTAAGCAAAAGAGAGAATGCTAGGCCTGAATACAGTGAGGAGAGAAACGTTTTTTTTGGTGATCTCCACGTCCATACTAAACATTCATTTGATGCGTATATTTTTGGAACTACTGCTACTCCTGATGATGCTTATCGATTCGCTCGCGGAGAAGCAATCAAACATCCTTTAGGATTTGATCAACAGTTAAGAGAGCCATTAGATTTTTATGCTGTTACTGATCATGGTTTTTTCATGGGTATGGTCCCTGGATGGGCTGAAGTTGGATCTAAAGCTTCAAGGCTTCCTGGGGCGGATCACTTTCATGACATAAATGCAGAAGGAAATGTGAATTTAGACTCAATCCCTCAGAGAGTTGGTGCTTTTAGAAATATGGTACGAACGCTAACCGATTACGATGTCATCGGAGTAATAAATGCTTGGAGAACCAACAACTTATCGCAATCCAGTGACATGTATGATCATGGAACTCACCTCGCTGCTTGGGCAGATGTAGCTCGATCAGCCGAAGAAAATTATGAACCTGGAAAATTAACAACTTTTATTGCTTACGAATACACATCTTCAATGGCGAATTCTGAAAACCTTCATAGGAATGTTATTTTTGAAGGCTCTAAAGTGCCTACAAGACCGTTTTCAAGAATTGATTCAATCAATCCTGAAGATCTTTGGACTTGGATGGATATGCTGAGAGACGAGAAAGGTATCGATAGCATAGCAATTCCGCATAATAGTAACGGCTCTAATGGTCAGATGTTTGAGGATGAGAAATGGAACGGAGAGGTTGTTGATAAAGAGTATGCAGAATTCAGGATGCGTAATGAACCTCTCGTAGAGGTGACTCAGGTTAAAGGAACTTCAGAAACTCACCCTCTTCTATCACCAAATGATGAGTGGGCTAATTTTGAGATCTTTCCTTCTAGAATTGGACAAAATGTTTATTCAATTCCATACGGGGGTTACGTCAGAGATGCTTACCTTCGTGGAATGCTTGCTGAATGGGAAGGCAAAGGAAATCCCTATAAATTTGGTTTAGTTGGAGCCAGCGACACGCATACAGCAGCCTCTTCATTTGATGAGTCTAATTATTGGTCAAAAGTAGGCTTACTGGATGGTGAAACGTGGCTCAGAGGATCAACCCCACTTGATAAAGAAACCATTGATCAGCTAACTTCATCGGTTAACACTCAGGGTCTTTATCGATTTGTTGAACAAGATGAAGAATATTTCCTGGATACCTACTACTCTCGTTGGGGAGCGTCAGGAATTGCTGCAGTTTGGGCTGAAGAAAACACCAGAGAGTCTATTTTTGCTGGTTTTAGAAGAAAGGAAACTTACGCAACTTCAGGCACTAGAATTAAATTAAGATTCTTTGGTGGTTTCGGTTTAGATAATCTAGATTTGAGCGATGAGGAAATCATTACTAAAGCTTATGAAAGTGGTGTCAGCATGGGTGGAGATCTTGCTTACAACAAAGATGAAAAGCCTTCTTTCATAGTTTGGGCTCAAAGAGATAAAAACGGTGCTCCGCTGCAAAGAATACAGATTATCAAAGGAACTGTTGACGAATTTGATGCCATGCCTAACGAAGAGATCATCGATGTAGTTTGTTCAAACGGTTTAAAGGTTAATCCTAAGACCAATCGCTGCCCTGATAATGGAGCTAAAGTTGATTTAGAAACATGTGCCTTTTCAATGGATAAAGGAGCCGCTGAACTTAAAACCATTTGGACTGATGATAATTACGATCCAACGCAAAAGAACTTTTATTACGTAAGAGTTTTGGAGAATCCGACTTGCCGATGGTCTACCTGGGATGCCATAAAGACAGGAACTACGATCAGAAAAGATTTAGAAACATTAATTCAGGAACGAGCCTGGTCCACGCCTATTTGGATTAGCTCGGTAAGGCCTGAGCAAGCTGCGTTGTTCTCAACTGACGAGACTGTTCTAGATAACGACTGAACTATTTTACTATGATTGTTATGGATGGAAGCATGGGAAACGAGCTTCTAGCCAGAAGATCTGATCTTGTAACAGGACTTTGGTCTGCTCAGTATCTTATCGATGCACCTGAGCTAGTTAAAGAAATCCACCTTGAGTATATTCGTGCCGGTGCTGACTTAATAATCACCAATACCTATTCAACTATTCCCAGTTATTTATCAAAAAAGAACGCTGAAGATAAAATGCCTGAACTGATTCGCTTAGCTGGAAGGCTTGCAAGAGAGGCCGTTAGCGATTCAAAAAAGGAAGTTTTGGTTGCTGGATCTTTACCACCACTTGAAGAAAGCTATCGACCCGATCTTGTCATAGACAAAGAAGAAGCTGTCCCAATTTATGAAACTCTTATAAAAGAGCTTACTCCTTATGTAGATATTTTTATTTGTGAGACCATGTCATCGATAAAAGAAATGGAACATATAATACAAGCCTTAATTAATCTTAAAAATAAGAAGCCTGTTTGGATTGCTTGGTCTCTTAAAGAAGATAAAAAGAATAAGCTTCGCAGCGGAGAATCTATTCAAGAAGCCTTCAATGCATCCACTTCCATAGAACCAGAAGCATATCTTTTTAATTGCACAGATCCTTTTGCAATCACTGAAGGTATTAAAGAGCTCAGAGGATTAACTGAAATGCCTATTGGTGGCTATCCCAATGTCTTTAATGTCCCTAATGGCTGGACACTTGATAACGATATTCAGGTTTCAGTTAGAGATTTATCAGTAGAAGGTTTTTTGGAATTTGCGAAAGAATGGCAAACCCTAGGTGCGACCATCATTGGCGGTTGTTGCGGAATAGGTCCTAAGTTCATCAAGGCAATATCGGCTCTAAAATAAAACGACAGATAATCACCTTTTTGTCACATATTTAGGTAATATAAATTTGTGCAAAAAAGGAAAGCAACCAACCGATCTAAGTTAATCAAAGCTGCAGCAAGCCTCATTGAAAAGGATGGTTATAAAAACATAGACGTTACTAAGGTCACCAAAGAAGCAAATTTAGGCTACGGAACTTTTTATAATCATTTTTCAGATATCACACAACTTTTAGAAGAAATAACTAAAGAAGTGATTATCAGTATTCAAGATTTTGTTATCGAGCTCACTGGTCATGAAACTAGCCCCCTGAAACAAATTTTTATAAGGAATTATTTTCAGTTTCACGCTTTTTATGGCTCGCCTATTCTTGAATGGGTAGCGGAAAATCCTACCTTTTTAATGAAGCTTTGGGATGACAATACAAAAAGTGTAACTAATAAGATGATCAAGCAAGTAATTAAAGAAGGTGAACTAGAAGGAGATCCCATAGAACTTTTAGATAGATTTGAGAATATCAGAGAAACCTATCGATGGAATTTTCTTGGATCTTTGCACTCATTGCTTGCCGGAAAAGATCCAGACATAGCATTTGTTGATAATTCCGAAGGTGTAGATATTTTTTCTATGCCGTATAAGGAGAAACGAGAATTTCTCACTTCTATCGTTTCAGACTATAAGAAACATTCATTAAAGATACAGAAAATATTCTTAAATAATTAACGCAAAATGTGGAGTAAAAAAGAAGTAGATGAATGGTACTCAGCTCATAAATGGTTGATAGGATGTAACTATCTGCCGAGCACAGCTATAAATCAATTGGAGATGTTTCAAAATGAAAGCTTTGATTTAGAAACAAATAAAAGAGAAATCGGCTGGGCGAGTGACATTGGCTTCAACAGTTTACGAATTTATCTGCATGATTTGCTTTGGCAGGATAAAGAAAATTTTAAAAAACGACTCAATGAAAATCTAGCCCTGTGTTCAAGTTTAAATATAAAACCCATCTTGGTTCTATTTGATGATTGTCACAGACCTTTTCCTAAACTTGGCAAACAACCGCTAGCGGTTAGAGGTGTTCATAATTCGGGCTGGAAGCAAAGCCCTGGACACGAAATTGTCAGAGAAATTGCAAAGGGTAATAAGGAAGAAGAAGCTAGACTAAAATTATTTACCCAAGAAATTCTTGATGATTTTCGAGACGATGAAAGAATCTTAATGTGGGACCTATATAACGAACCGGGTCAATTTGGTATTGGGGATGAAACCAATATGCTATTAAATAAAGTTTGGGATTGGGCCTTTGAAGTTCGTCCATCCCAGCCATTAACAGCCTGCCTTGACGGCGCGATCGGTGATAAAAATATTCAAACTAATAAAGAAAAATCAGATGTCATTACTTTCCATGTTTATGAACACCAAAAGGTAATTCCTATCATTGAAGAACTAAAAGAAATTGGTAGGCCTCTTGTATGCACTGAATACATGGCAAGAGAGTTTGGCACGACATTTGAATTTACGTTGCCCATCTTTAAAGAGCATAACATTGGAGCCTACAACTGGGGTCTTGTGGCAGGCAAAAGTCAGACTCACTTTGG
>VMHT01041463.1_pt1 | contig 14771 bp, 8 predicted proteins | sample 4693611 | NCBI WGS metagenome assembly VMHT01 (sample SAMN12280063, study PRJNA550983) | marine metagenome | isolation source: seawater sampled from same location over 5 years 0.02-0.2 micron viral filtrate | place: USA: collected off the coast of southern California halfway between the port... ... | reverse complement strand
GTTCCATTTGTATTTAATTTATATAAAGGAATACTAGTAATTCTAGTCATGCCATTTTGAGTGCCAGAAGTATGAGTTGGTTTAGTACTCTTAGTTCCTGCTGTAGTTACTCTATAATACCCTGTGGCTTCTCCAGTATATATAATATCTCCTACAACATAAGAATGGCTATTTTTCATAAACATCTTAGTAAACTTTCCATATACTTCTTGAAATACTGTATAGTCTGTACCTGCAGCATCTGTAAAATCTCCTACAGATTTTACCAACCCCATAGAAACTACTGTGCCAGAAGATGTGCCATCTGATGTTAATACATATCTATCTCCTACTGTGGCTGTTTTACTTCCTACTAATGTTTGAGTTCCTCTACTATCACATGTTCTTGCTGCTAGTAAAAAGTCTGATAAAGAAATATCTGTATTTATATCTAAACCTTTTCCATAAGTTTTTGCTGTCATGTAATCTAGTAGTTGAATTGCAGGATTTATACTTACTCTTTTATCATCTTGTGATAGCTTTGGTAATATTTTATAAGTAAATACAGCTCCATCAGAATGTACTATATCATCTGGGTCTGGAGCTTCTAGGTCATTCCAAGGTTCACTTATAGTAGCTACTCTTTCTGAACCATTATAGTCTACTATATATCTTGTATATGTTGAAGCTTCTTTTACACCAGTCGTAGCATTTGTTAAAGTTTTTGTAACTTCTATGTTCATTCCAATGTAGTAGTCATCTGAGCTACTTGCTGAACTTGCTAATTTTATTTTATCCGCTGAAACTATTGTTTTTGTACCAGTAGTAACTCCTGTTGAGTTTCCACCTGTATGAGTACCTGTAGTTCCAGTAAATCCTAAAGGAAAAGCTTTTCCAAAATATGCTTCGCTTTCATCAGTAAAGAAGAACTTTAAAAATTTTTCTAAACCTAAAAAGTCTAATCCTTCTATCCAGTTTGGATTACTTCCTGTGTCTACTGTCATTGGATTATTTGTAGGAGCACTTACTGTAACATCTACACTTAAAGTAGCAGGAACTGTGCCTGTATGATCCACATGATTATATGTTACCATATCCCATCTGTTTGTGCCATCTGTCATATAGAAAGCAGTAATTGCTGGAACTCCATTTGTATAAGTCAAATCTGGAGCATCACTAAATCTAAATCTAGTTCTAATTGTTTTATTTGAATCTGTAAAAGTCCATTTGTCTATAATAAAAACATTACTATTTATAGTAGCATCTGTATCTGTTCTTTTTAAATCTACTACATCTCCAACTTTAAAATTTCCTGCAGATTGACTTCCTGTTCCTGAATGGTCATAACTATAGTCATAGTTATATGATTGTATTTCTTTACCTCTTACAACGTACTCTATTTCAGGAACTGTAGTAGCATCGTCTGATATTTCGCAATCTAACACTACGTATGCTGTGTCTAATAATCTATGGTTTGGACTCCAATATTCAAAGTCTCCTGTAAAGTAGTCTTGTTGTCTTTTAAATCCAGGACTATTTGCTATGGTTACTAAAGTATCGTTTGCTCTTTGGTCTGCTTTACCAGTATGCAGAGTTAATTGCATACTATTTGGGTGACTTAATGTTATAGTTTCTTCATGAATTACTCCAGAACCGTTTGAGTCTGTTGCCGTAACTGACAATCCAGGAGCACTATCATTTGGTGTATAGTATGAAGTTGTGTACTCATCTATGTACTCTCCTGCAGGGTTCCATCCATCTTTTCCCATACCTTTAACACCATTATTGTATTGGTAAGTTGCAGGATTAGAACCACTTACTCCAGTACCTGATTTTTTAATTCCACCAAGTGTAGTTCCTAAATCTTGTCTACCTCTACAAAATACTGAAACATTTTCTTTTGCCGCTCCAGTGCTATCATTTCTATCATCTGAATCTTCTTTATTAATACATACAAGAGGACTTCCATCAATATATAAGTCATACAATCCAGCAATTTCTCCTTCTGAAATTGCATATGCTATGTAAATATTATTAGGGTCATTTGATTTAGTATCTACAAATACAGGTTTGCCTGCTACTCTATCTATTCCATATACTACAGGTAAAAAAGCAGCTTGTAAAGAAAAGTTAAGGTTTACATCTCTATCGACTTCTACATCTTCCATCCAAGTCTTTATTTTTACTTTACCATACCACTTTTTCTTCATCTTCATTCTTTGCTCTTGCTCAATAGCAGTATAAGTAGCTAAGATATTGGTTGTTTGTTCTGCGTGCATGAAGCCTAAATCATTTGCGTATTCAGGTCTTATAGCCGCAAGAGGTTGACCTCTATTATTTGCGTCTGCAGCTCTATGTATTTTGTCGTTTGATATTCTTCCTTGAACAGCACCAAAATCGCCCCAGTGACTAGTTAAATTCCATTTTACTTCGAGTCCTTTTGATGGGTTGTCTGTTATAGAAGTTGAATTAATTATTCCTTTAAATATTAATACAGGACTTCCTACAACTGTTCCATCGTCTGGGTCTAAAAATGCTTTGTAAACAAATACTTCTCTATTGTGATAAGACTTTAAAGAACCATCATTTAGTTCCCCTAGAGGTCCTTTTAATTCATCAGAAGCTAGTGTAATTGTTATGCTAGTTCCTGAGCTTTGATCTGCTACAGCATGGTCTATTACCGCAAGACTGATAACTGTATTATTTGTTTTTATACCAGTGATTCTATAGAATTTTCCATCCATAGTACCACCAGTAATTAATATTTTATCTCCCTCTCTAAATCCTTCATCAACTAAATCAATATGAGAAGGCATAGTAAGAGTACTACCACTAGCACTTGCTGTTATTGCGTTACTAACTATTTGGCTATTAAGTGCTTCTGCTGAAAATTTTAAAGTCATTCCAGAAGCTCTAGCCTCTACTGTTTCTGCGTAACTTCCTACATCTAGTATTTTGTCAGCAATATAGTTTTGACTTCCGTTTGAGTTTCCGTCCATATCTGTACTACCATCATCAAAAGCTACATTATGTGTGCAGTCTGTATAGTATGCGTATCTTTTTGCATCAGTACTAAAAGTGCCATTTAATAAAGCTTCACTAGGTCTTTCAAATTTTAATAAGTGACAATAGTTAAACGGCTCATTATTTATGAGTAATTTCTTTAAATTAGTGGATAGTAGTCTTTCTGCCATGTTATGCCTGTGCTTCTTCTAGATTGAGTGAAAATTGGTACAGATTATTAGTACCAAGACTATATGATTGAACGTCATTTTTTAGTATAACTCTTATTAAAGGTTGGTAGTAATCTATGCCAGCTCCTGAAGAAGCGGCACGTTGTAAAGCAGGAGTAAAGTACACAATTCTCTGCGCTGAAGTAGGCTGAGAGTGTAGTCCTGAGTGATAGTCTGCATTAGTCATTACGCGTGTAACTCTATATGCTTTAGTATGTAAACTATCATTTGAATCCGTTATTGTAAACATATCTCCTAATTTAGGAGTAGTTGTTTGTGTTGAAGAATGATTAGCTTGTAACATAAATTCTGCACCTGCATTTAAAGCAGTACCTGCTGTAGGTGTATTACTTTGTGTATAAGTAGTAAAAGCTGCATTTCTTGATGTGTATTGATTAGGTAGCTGTACAAAGAAAGGTTTTAGCCTTCCTTTCTGTGATAGTAAAAAACTATAGATTGGTTCAAACTGGTCTCTTGTCATAGGATTGTACTTTATATTAATATTCCATTTATGACCTGCTGCAGCTCTTGTTATTACACGACCACTGTTTGTTCTTGAAACTTGTATAGGTGCTTCTGAAGAAAAGTCTATAGAAGCGAATCCAGGGCCTACTGTTCCTGCTGCTTGGCCACCTTCCCCATAACTGTTATTAGGGTCTGGTAGTATATTTTGAAAACTTGTATATGCTCCCATTAGATAGCTTCTCCACCATAAGCATTAGTATTTACACCTTCCATAAATTCTTCTCCATGTTCATTTGCTGCTTCTCTTATCATTCCGATTATATTTCCTTTTTGTGCTACTAATAGTTGTTCTACTCCCGCTGCATCTACTGCATTTATTGTAAAATTAACATTTGACATTCCACCTATCTTATCATTTGCAGTTACTTCTAGTGGAGATAAAGGTGTTATTACTTCTGGTCCTCTTTCTCCTACCAATATTTCTCCACCAGCAGAATAAGACTTCATACCTGCTGCCGCTCCTGATCTAAAGTTATTTGCATTTGTACCTGTTCCAGTTCCACCCCTTAAAAATGCTGTTTCTCCTGCACTTGCTCCTCTTGAAACATCAACTTTATTATCTCTTTTTCCTACAGATATTTCTGAAGGTGCTGCTGCTTGGTCTATACTACCTCCACCTTGATAACTTGTTCCTGCTACCATAGCTAATTGAGCTGCTCCCATTACTCCCATTAAAACCATCATTGGTAAGTTAGGAGCTGATTTCATAATAGCTGATGCAGTATTTACTATTATTTGAGCCATTTGTATTTTTTTATTTCTTTCAAAAGCTTTTCTTTCTATCATCTCTTTCTTTTTCTCTAAAGCTGCTATTTTTGCTAATGATTCTTTTGATTTTCCATCTTTCTTTTTCTCTGCTTCAATTTCTTTGTCAACTCCAGCTATTCTTTGTTTAGCTGATGCTGCTGCTAGTTGTCCTAAAGAGCCTAATATATTTCCTACTCCTTCCAAAGCTCCTGCATAAGCTTCTAGTTTATCTTGTTTTGTTGCGTCATCTCCTTTCTCTTTTAGTTTATCAAATCCTTCTGTCATGTTGTCAAAAGAAGTAAGCATAGTAGCTGATAGATTCATTAGTCCTGCAATAACTGCTCCATCTTCTCCAAACATACTTGATATAGCAGTTGCCATATTTGAGAAAGAATTAGCTAGTTCAAAGTTTTTACCTTTAGTTCTTTCTACTAAATCATTGTAAGCCTTTTCCCAGTTATCGAATTGAGCTTGGTCTTCTTCTGATAAACCTGCTTTTGCTGTAAAACTCATCTTTCCGTCTTCATCAACTTTGCCGACTCCTAACGTTTCTAATTTTGCTTGTAAATCATCTGCAGCTTGTGATAACATACTAGGAGCTAGTGCTGTTTTTATAGCTTCTAACATACCTGTGCCGCCGCCACTTTGTAAAAATCCTTCACCTAAGTTTCCTAGTGCATCTTTTATTTTTAGTTCTGCGTCTAGTGCTGCTCCTACAATTAAATGTGCAGTTGATTCTTGGGTAATTTTTAATAGCTCTAATTGAGTTGTTGCTGTTTGACCTATAGCTGTGTTATAGGCCTGTAATGCGGTTATTTCTGCAGAAAAATCTCCTCTTTTCTTTGCCGTTAATCTAGCAAATTCTATTTCTTCTTCATCGGTTCTGCCTTCATATTCTGTTCCTGGAACTATTTTACCTCTTTTTCTGTCCATATAATCAAAGGCATCTTGGGTAGGGTCTCCAGTTGATTTTACTGTTTTCTTTCCAATAGCATCTAATGTAGCTAATCTTTCCTCGTCTATTTTTTGTTGTTGTTTTATAGAGTTTAGTTCAGCTAGTCTTAGGTTGTTTTCTGCTTGTTGGGAAGCACCTTTTGCTTTTAACAATGCATGTTCTGCATTTAAAACAGTTATTTTCATATTAAATTCTTTAACAGCTAAAGTGTAAGTTTTTTGAGCATTAGTCATTTCTACATTAGCTATTTTTATTTTACTAGTCTGATTTCCTGAAGATAATAAAAATAACTTTGCAAATTTGTCTTCATTACTCATTAATACACCTGCTAATTCTTTCTGTGCTTTTAACATTTTTTGTTGATGTAATAACCCAGCTAAATGCGCCTCTGCTGTATTAACTACTGAATCTGTTATTGAATTTTGTAATGTTGACATTTCTGTCAGTATTCTTTTTTGGTCTGCTAATGCATCTCTCGCATCATCATCTAAAGCTTTTCCTTCTTCTTGCAATTGAAGTGCTCTTGCTACAGCTCCTTCTTTAGTTTTCATTTCAGTTTTTAACAACTCTAGTCTTTTTACTGCCATTGCATCATCTATTTTCTTAGCTGCAAGTATTGTAAACTCATTTTTTGCCATCGACATCATTGCTTTTTTTCTTTCTTCAAGAAATTTTACTTCTTTTTCTGTTACTTGAGTTCTAGCAATTAAACTGTTAAGAGTAGCATTAGTAATATTTAAATTTTCTTGAACCGCTTCTCCAACGTTTCGATTAGCAATTAAATACTCATTTTCTAATAAGTCAATTTGTTGTTGAATTTCTTTTCTTTCAGCTTTTCCAGTTGCTTTAATCAATAACATTTGTTGTTTTTGTATCTTCGCTGAAATTTGTTGTGCTTCTTTCATTCTGGCAACAACTTCGGGACCCATAAGAGCTCCTATACCTCTACCCATTTTTAAAGCAGCTTCACCTACAAAAGCTAAAGGACTTTCTCCAGCTTCTTCTGCTTCTCTTACTACTGCGGCTAGATTATTAGATAAACTTTTAAACTGAGAACTTATACCATCAAATTTTGTACTTTTTACCATTCCTCTAAAGAATTTTTGAGCTTCTTTTTCAGCTTCTGCAAAGTTTGTTGATAAACCCGCTCCTGCTTGAGCAACCCCATTCATAGCCGCTTCACCCTCTAGTCCGAATTCTTTTAATATTTTTGATATTTCAAAGGCATTATGGCCTCCTACAAGTAAACTTTTTATAAACTCATCTAGTGAAGTTCCAAGTCTGTCTTTTGCAAATGCTTCAAACTGTTCTGAATCTTCATTTAACTGTCTTAATGATTTTACCATAGGAGACATGTCTCCAACTCTTTCAGCTAGTACACTAGCCTCATCATTTGCAGAGCCTCTTATAAGTTTATTCTCATCTTTACCATATACATTAGCTTCTACTGCTTTTTTCTCAGCTTCAATAGCTTGATCCATTACTGTTTTTAGTAATCCACCTAAAATTTTGTATCTATTAATCATCATTTGAGTGGTATGCCCAGCTCTTTCTTGTTGTTTAGCTAGTTCTTCCATCTTATCTGGAATTCCATCAAGTACTACTGCTAAATCTTCTGATGCTTTTTTATATGCTTTGGCTTCTTCTGTACCAATGCCAAAGAATTTTAATAAACGTTTTATAACTGCAATAGCAATTCCTGCTACCATTACTATGATTCCAATAAAACCAGTCATAGTCATTAAAGCTGCTCCAAGTCCTTTAGCTCCTAATGCTGCTCCAAAAAATGCGGCTTTTAATATACTCAAGGACGCACTTAATCCCTTAACTGAAAACATAGAAACTCCTTGAGCAAAGGTAGCTTCATAAATTGAAGAAATATAAACTTTGGTTGCCATAAAGCTATCATATATTACTGTTTTTAGTTTTGTATAAGCATCCCCATACGTTAATGTTTGGGTAGAAGCAAATGCAATAATACGAGCTTCTTCTGTTTTTGCTACAACTAAAGCATTACTTAAAGCTAATTGAGTTTGCTGTGTTGCTATATTAGCTACGTTTGTTCCTGTTAAAGTTTGTAAATTAGTTCTAGTAACTTTCATTAATACTAATCTATCCGCGTCGGCTGCATTTAAACTTTTGCCTTGCTTTTCTAATCTTTTTTGTTTAGATGTAAGAGAGCCAATGGAACCATTTAAACTTCTCATCATTGTCTGATTCTCTTTCATTGTATTAGTGCCGTCGTGAAAACCATCTACTAATTTATTATAAGCAGTTTCTTGGTCACCTATTTTTCCTATTTGAGCTTTTGCTCCTGCCATTTGCTTTATGTTTCCTGCAAGAATATTTTCTGTAGCCATTTGCGCATTTTTAGCCATGTCTAATGAGGCTTTGGACATATCTCCTAAAGCAGGTAAAATTCTGGAAGCTATTCCTCCTGAGAATTTTAAAACAGCTCCTAAAAATATAATAGGAGAACTAATCATAAAATTAATTAAAGGAATAAGTGCACTATTTAATAAATTTAGTACTACTTTTGATAAGTCTGCGAATGCAGCACTTAATTGATCGTAGGAGTTAGGGTCAATAGAGTCTGCTATAGCTCCAAATTTGGTTTCTCCTTCTGTAATGATTGCGTTCATAAACGCTTGTTGTCTTTGAAATCTTGTTAACTGAGTAGCAGACTTACCTAATGTTGCTGCATAGTTTTCAGTAGCGTCATCAAGACGTACCATAATACCCAATTCATCTAAAATTTCAGGTTCGAGTTTAATCGCACCTCTTGTTAATCTGTCTAAGGCATCTCCCATATCTCTACCAAGAGCAAGTGAAGCACCTTTAGCAACTCTTGTTAGTCCTTCCATTTCAGCAACACCAAAACCCGCACTAGTAGATAGCGCAGCAGTTCTCATAGCCATATCAAATGATACTGCGTGTCCTGTTGTTTCTTGGAGTTTTTTAGCTACAAGGTCAAGAGATTGACCAGAGCTATTACTAAAGGCGACCAAACCCTCTGCTAGTTTTTCGGAAGCAGCAGCAGCTCTTAATGTGTTAAATGCAGCTGTAACAGCAAACACGTTAGCAGCTAAAACAGCATACGAGGCAACAAGAGCTCCAGAACCTCCAGAGCCTCCTATTGTTTGGTTCATTTTTGAGAAGGACTTAGCACTTGATAAATTGGTTTGATATAAAGATTTATTTTGCTTATCATAATTGTTAGAAGTTTTAGCAGCGTTTTTCTGCGTTTTTTCTTGGTCTTCTATTGCTTTGGTATTCTTTTTAATGTTCTGAGTAGCTTTTGTAAGCTCACCAGTTTTTACATCAATTTCGAATATTATTTGATTTTTTGCCATTTTATTTTTTCTTTATTTTATCATACTCTGCTTTCATACGTTTGCGAGAGTCTTCTATTGCTCTTCTTTCGAGAAATAGTATTAGTTCATATGTCCATTCTTTTTGATTTTTTTCAGTTATAAAGTAGTTATTAAGTATAAAATCTAGATTTGTAAAATCTTTTCCTATATATCCTACATCAGACCCAATTCGGTCTCCTAGTGTATGAAATATATTTAAAGCTGTTAAAGTAGATTCAGGAAAGTCCTCACCTTCTGGAGGACATCTATCCCAATCTATTTCTTCTCCAGTTTGCTCACACATTCTAAGGTATTGCTCCTTAGACATTCCTATATCACTATGATTCAGAAATAGTGTCAGTTTTTCCTTTATCTTCTCTTTTGATTCCTGTACGAAAGTTGTCTAAATCAAAGACTACCTCGTTGAGCCAATTATCAAACTCATTTGAGTTTTCGACAAGCTGTTCTGCATTATCTAAAGTATATTCCAACTCTGATTCTACATCATTATTCTTTAAATCTACTAATAATAAATCTTCTAGATAAATTAATTTTAACCCTTTCCAACCTTTTACTGTTGATGATGTAAACTCTTTTATGAATTTAGTGTCATCTAGTGATTCTTCAAAAGACCTAGTTTTTCTATTAAATTTATTTGAGGTGCATCTTTTTCTTAATGCTATTAATTCTTTTCGGGATAAGTTTGCTAACTCGACTTCAAATCCGTCGAGTCCTGGAAACTCAACCCAAGTGGTTTTACTATCCACTATTAAGCTTTTTAGTTCCATGTTTTATATTCTCCTATGAATATTGTGTGATTCTAGTTCCTAATGCAGTGTTATCGGTGCTTCGAAAATCATAGCTTTGTGTATATACATCAGCTACTTCCATTCTTGCGGTAAACATTGCTGGGTTTAATTGTATTGCCCAAAAACCATTATCGCTAGAAGCTTTTCCTACTTCAACTGCTTTTATATTTATAGTGCTATTAGTACTAAAGTCATTGTGTTGTGTTATATTTGCATCAATTTGATACTGTTGTATAGTTCCCGATACTACACGATTGTCAATTGTATACGTTTTTGGATACATCATAGTGTCATTTAAACTATCCTGTAATGTATCATATTTTGTCCAGTTAATATTATTTTGAACTTGCACATTAGTAGTAAGAATATTATTCATATTCAAGCTATCTATTGTAACTACTGGATAAACTAGTTTGGGGGTTCTTGTGGAAGACTCAGATTGAGTATTTCCTGGAATGGAATAACTTTCATTACCCGCCCTTGTTAGTTTAATTCCTTGTCCTTCTATATTAACTAAGAATTGAGATTTTGCACCTAAATCAAAACTTGCGCTTGATATTATACAGCCTTCTACTTTAAAAGTAGAATTACTAGTTTGAACATACATATCAAAAGATTTTAGTTGTTGTGTTTCTATATCAGAATCACTAGTAGCAACTAAATCTGTTAATAAGTCCATAACTAAAGACTCATCTTTTTCTCCTGTTAAAGGAACTCCAAAATTAAACGCAGCCGGGTTGGCTTTTGTTATTGTTGAACTCTCGAACATTTTTGATTGATTGTGCAAAGTCTTTACTGGGTACGAATCTTCCGCAAATGTTTGAGAAAAGCCTAGGGCGGTATTAGTATATATTCTATACTTGTTACCGCCATAAACTATAAATAGCTTACTCTCCTTGAGAAAACTATAAGACATTATATTTAAGAGTCTAGAGCTCTAGCACCTGAAGCAGCATAACCGCTTTGAGTGTGAGATGTACTTCCTAAATACTTAACTGACATTTCGTCACCTGTCAGAAGGTCGGTTCCATGAGCTGCGAACTCTACTGAAGCCGAAATAAGGTCTCCTACTTCAACTGTTGGAACAGTTAAATGAGCCTTAGGCATATTAAATTCAACACCTGGTGCTGTAAAGTCATCTGCCTCCATGCCTTCTCCCTCAGTATCAACAGTTCCTGCTACACCCATGAATAAACGCATGTCAAAAACGTTAGTTACAAGGTCAGTAGCTCCTGCTAAGTCAGTTAAAAGCTGGTTTGAACCATTAGATTTGGTATCAAGGTACATGGTTAAAGAACCACTAACTACCCTAGCACCTGTAAATGAGCCGATCGGCTTATCTACAACACCAATAGTTTCTGGTGTTACATATGTAACGTTGTTTGCAATAGTTAGAGAACCACCTGTAATATTAATATCATAAGTTCTGTTATCTAATCCATTAGAAGAAGCGCCTCCACCTTGTGCATTTGTATCAAGATATAAACTTGAAAGTTTATTTCTTAGATAGTCAGCATCGCTTGGTCCAGTTGTATCTGCATAGTTATACGTTTCTGCATAAGTATCAGTATTAGCACTAGTTGGTGCTGCTTCTGAAGTACCCTGAATAATATGTTTTGAAGGGTCTTCTATAGCCTCTTCTACTTGGTCAATAGTAGTAGCATTACCAGACCATGTAATCTGTGCTATACCATCAATAGAAAAGTCTATTTCTGCTTGGTTAATCTGTGCTTGATTTAACCTGTATGTTGTGTTTTCTAGTGCGAAATAAATACTTAGTTTCATAAGTTCATGAACGTCTGATTGGTCAAACTTACATAATGAACCAAACTGAGAACCTGTTGTTACCTCTACAGCAGCACCTGTGGTGTCTGATGCATTTGGTAATCCTGTTCCTGCTAGTGCAGACCATAGTATGTTTTCACAACAGTCAAAAGTTCCGTCTGCTCTGAAACTATTTGCTCCATGCACAAATGGTCGTACATAAGTACCAAAAGACCATTCTGCTGGTGGTAAAGAATCATTGAATCTTTTTGAACCCCTGTTTGGTGTAGCACCCGCTTCTGATATGGTAACATCAGTTGAATCACTTCCTTGTGAGAAGCTGTATCCATCTAATACACCAATTCTGAAACAGTTTGCATCTACTTCATTTCCTTTGAACTTTCCAGTTCCTGTTCTTCCGCCATCTGCTGTTGTTGTAGCTGCGACTGAGTCGACAGTAACTACAAGTCCTGTTGCTGAACCATTATTAGTTCCTGCATAGTTTTCTACAGCTGTTTCAGTTGCAGTTTCGTTTGCCACGAAAGCTGCTCCCCTAAAGTTATTAGGGATACCAATAGTAGCAACTGGTCCAGTTGAGCCGCCACCAGTAATGCTTAAAACAATACACTTAAAGCCAGTACCGCTTCCACTAGTAGTTCCTAATGTTACGATGTCGCCTACAGCATATCCTGTTCCCGCAGTACTTACGTGGGCAGTTTTTACTCCGCCAGTAGCACCAACTCCATTTACAGAGCTGACAAATACTTTGGTATTTCTCGATAGATTTAAAGCCATTGCTTTCTCCTATTTTTACTTTGAAAGTACTTCGCTAGATGTTTATCAGCGTTTGTAATTTCGTTTAATACCTACACTCTACATTCAATTCTGCTATTCCGAGAGGTTCTAAAACCCCTTCATCAGTGCTTATTGACTGTAAAGTTAAGGAAGTCGTTGTTAAGTTTGGACTTACAGTATCATCGTAAATCAAAACATCATTGTCGTCGATAACTCTTTCTATATCTTCACATAAAAGAGCTAAGACTTCTTGTGGGTCATCCTGGTCTTCGACATAAACTCTTATATCTAGACTCATAAATCTCCATTTGAATTCATTTGGTTGATATTCTCTTGTTTCGTCTCCTGCCACTACGCATACTTTTGGAAACTCTTGAATATCGTCTAAAAATGACATGCCCCCATGTGCATTTAAAAATACATTAGAGTTATAAGGGTGATTGCCATCAATTTCTTTAATTTTACTTACTAAAGCATCTACTATTTTCTTTCTTCCTGTTCTATATTGCGATGCCATTAATCTCTCCTAAGACTTACAAATTTTTGGTCTGTATATTCTACTGCTAAATCTCTTATACTTTTAGCAATTAAAGGCTTAGGATTATAACTTTGTTTCCACTGTTTGCTTCCTGTATTTTCAAAAGTTTCATAAACTCCACCTTTATTTTTACTAGTTCCGCCTCCTGTAAGCATATAACCATACTCTCCACTAATACCTTTATCAGTATTTCTTAAACTTATTACCCTAGCACTATTTGAAAATATGCCTGTTCTATTAGTTAATCTTGGAAATCCCATATTTCTTCTAACTTGTGCCGGCAATCTTTTATTTATTTGATTCTTTAATTTTGCAAGCTCTTTTGCGTTGCTTGCTTCTCCACCTTCTTTTTTATCTTGTTTAGCAACTTTATCTGCTAGTACTGCTGCTGCTGCAAACTCTTTTTGAGCATTCATTGCTGCTTTGTGCATTCTTAACTGAGCAGAATCAACTTTTTTTACTCCTGACTTTACTTGCCCTTTTTTATTTAATGTTGTTTTAGAAGCTGATTTTTTGTAGGGTTTATTAGTAAGTTTTCCAATTGTTTCTTTTACTAATTCATCCATAGGAGCTTTTGAGCCTTTTATACTATGTAAAGTTTCTCCTACTGCTTTTTCTGTTGCTCTTAAATTTTTTAGTACATGTGCTGGAACTCTTGCATGAAACGCTCCTCTTATCTGTTTATTTAGTGCATGTCCTAAATAGCTTTCTACACTTCCTTTTACAGTAGTATTACTAAATTTATCCCTTGTTACTATTTTTACTAAAGGTTTTCCATCTACTGCTGTTGCAAATTTTTCTTTTGTGCTAGTTAAATCGTATTTTACTTCTGCTAAATATTCTTCTCGTATTGTTGCATAATCTTTTGGTGAAAATACAACACCTTGTTTCATATTATTAGCTAAGCCTGCGGCTATTGCTATAAGTCCTTGTATTTCTTTCATGGACGCTTGTATTTGTTTTACAGTTAAAGTTTGACCTGCGTATGAAGCTGTTTTAGCTTGCATACGTTTTGTTTCTAACTTACTTAGTCTTCCTGTATCAGTTTTATTATCTTGCTGTACTCCTACTAATATTGCATTTAGAGCATCAAATACAACCACAAGTCTTACTCCTACCATACTTATATCTGAATGATCTGGAGACCAACCTGCTCCTGTTTTAGCTATTGTTGTTCCATTAAAGAAATCTTTACTTAAACTATTTAGAGCTAAAAGTAACTGTCTGTACCTTCCTTGTTTTCCGCTTACGGCTTTAAAAGCAAGAAGTTGTTTTAAGTTGGCTCCTGCTTTTCCCATATCTATTAAAAAATCTATAGTAACATCTAATTCTCCTACTAATGTTTTATCTATTTGTTGTCTTAAAGATTTTGAATCTGTTAAAAGATTTTTTTCAATCATTTTAAAGATTTTAGAATAAGTTGGACCAGTACCAGGTCTTAAAAACTTTTGATAAGCTTGTTTCATTAACTATATATTTTATACATATCAAGTATTCTTTTGATATGATCTGGAAATCCAATATTACCTGTTAAACTAGAAGATAGTGGATTTTCTATACTAGACCCTGATATGGATTGTCTTTCCTTTCTTTCATCTTTCATATAGTATTTAATTAAATCAAATATTGCTAGTTTTAAATCTTCAGGTGTACTTGTATACCCTGCTTTATAAGTAACTTTTACTGCTTTCATTCCTTTTGCAAAAGCTTTTTCAGTACTACTAGTTGTACGAACTATACTATCTGAATCTGTATCAACTACATACTCATATTTACCACTACTGTCAGAATTTTCTGTAATTAGTGTAACATACGCGCCTGCTTGATCTTGTCTTTCCTCTACTGATACTACTTCTATTAATGGGGATTCTCCTAAAATAATACTATTAGTATAATTATCTTTTATATTAAAAAATTCGACTTTATTAGTACTAGCATAATCTATAATATTACTCCCGCAATAAGTCTTAACGAGTTGGGAAACTTGGTCAATAACTACATTTATACGAGCATCGTTTTTTATACTCTGCAAACCTGCGAAGTCCTTGTATTGCTGTAATGTAACTAAATCTG
>VMHT01043534.1_pt1 | contig 14774 bp, 9 predicted proteins | sample 4693611 | NCBI WGS metagenome assembly VMHT01 (sample SAMN12280063, study PRJNA550983) | marine metagenome | isolation source: seawater sampled from same location over 5 years 0.02-0.2 micron viral filtrate | place: USA: collected off the coast of southern California halfway between the port... ... | reverse complement strand
GCATCTACATTATTTAAATGAGCATTAGATCCTGATACTATTACTTTTTTCCATTCAGCCATGATCAGATAGTTGTTTCTTTAATTAAGGTTTGAAGTTTTAAAGCAATATTATATACTACTTGAACATCTTGGCCCTTAAAATCAGTTTTTGCTATTAAATTTAACATATATCGAGCTTCTTCGTATTCAAATGAATTATCTTTTTCCTCTAAAACTTTAGGTTCAACTTTTGCGGGTTGATCACTATTTAAAATTTTCTTTTTTAAATCTTTAAACGATGCCATAACTAAAAGGTTTTATTCTATTATACATATCAAAGACCTACATAGAAATCAGAATCTTTAAAAAGTATTCCTCCGTTTATAGCAGTGGGGAATATACTAAAGGTTCCCAGGGATAAAAGACCATCATTATCAACTTTTAGTTTAGTAGATCCTTGTTTACTTATAAGAACTATATCATTTGCCTTTGAGGCTCCTATATCAACACTAAAAAATCCATTTGTCACTTTGACATCTCGTCCTTCCCCGTTTTCAATATATGAATCATATATAATCCAATCATTATCCGCAGTACCACCACCAGTTTCAGGGGCTATAGTACCTCCACCATTAGTTACAGGAATGATATTGCCTATTTGTTTAGCTCTTGTAGAAGGGTCTTCTAATATAGTGGTTTGTGAATCTAATATAATTTGTGATTTACTAAACCAACGAGTGTTAGATTCTTTAAGTTTTTTCTGTAAGTTTTCAGGTATAATATATCCTTGTAGTTTAAGAGTAAAATTAGCTCTTACAATCCTACTATCATCATTTGTTACCTCATTAATGTTTGAGAATTGATCAATCTGAGCCATAAATTTAAAACGCTCAGAATCACCCCAATAAGCATCAGAAGCATAATTTACTGCTTCAATAATTTTATTAAGTTGAGAAATATAATCTGTCCATATAATACCACTGTATGTTAAGTTAACATAATCAGGTACTACAGTAGCAGTAAATTCTTTTTGTGGAATTCTGTTGTTTAATAAAGCGAAATTATCATATTTATTACGTTGAGTAAATTTTTCTTGATACGTAACATATAATTGGGGATTATTAGCATCTAATTTATTTCCTAAATCTCTACGTTTTTCAATAGTTTCCCTCTTAAGCATAACAAGAGGTGTCTGGACTTTACCTCCTTTATCTCTATAAAAACCATCTTTTTGGGCTAATTTCCAACGTTCACCTGAACCATAAATTACAGGTACATCAACCATATCACCATTTGATATAACTGATGGTTTGATTACATTTTCAAAATAATAGAATATAGCCTCATCAATAGCCTCTAAACCCATATAAAAATCAGCAGAAGATTTACTATCTTTTTTACTGACTTCACGTGCTCTATTTATATGGGGTCTATTATCAGGAGATAATCCTTCAGCAGGCATATCTGGTAAACCCCCTTGATCAATAGAATTATCTTCTATTTGGGCTTGGGAGAGTTCATATTGCCTTGCTACCCTAGGTTTTTTCTTAATTCTATCAGACATTAGCTATAGAGTTGATTTCTTTTATTTGCAATTGACTCCGTAACTTTTATTGTTGTTGGGTAAATACCCGATCTAAATGGGATAGTATTTAATTTTTCTATTCTTGATTTAGAAGCTTTACATATGATAGACATTGAGACCCCAAAATTATCTGTATCTTCATTCATTGAATAATCTGGGTTTTTACCGGCAAAAAATTGGTTTTCGACGATACTATTAAATTCAAAGTAGTCGTTGTTATATAACACTATATCGCCAATTTGTGGCACTAAATTTACATCAACTAACGATGCTCTTAAAAAAGCAAATGACATTTGTTGAGTTATATCTGATCCAAAATCACTTTCACTCCATACCTGGTCATCTTTTGTAATTAAACAAGGAATTAAAAGTGGTTCATAATAGGTTTTATTTTCGGATTCACCATATAGATTAGTTTCGCTGTCTTGGAGAACAAATTTATAATAGCCTATTTCCGTCTGAATAATATCATTAATCAGTTCTTTGTTCATTGTACGGAACAATGATATATCTCTAGCCCCCCCAAATAATGGCATTATATTTTAGTTAATGATTCTGGTTTAAAAACTACATGACGTAAACCTGGGATTCTCCTGTTAGGGTCTCCTTTATCACTTTGTAACATAGTGGTTTTAAAAAAATCTAAATCTTGTTTAGGATCTTGTCCTGCTACAAATTTAATTGTTGCTGTATGGACTTCTTTACCATCAGTTCTGGTGCGATTTTTATCTTCACGTTCATCTGAAGTGTTACTATTTACAATAGTAACTCGTCTAATAGCTCTAATACCATCAAATACATCTGTAATATTAGATTCTTTATCAGATACTATTATAATGTCTACTGAGTATATGTTAAGGGCTTCAGCTAATATGTCTTTTAATTTAATCATTAGTAGATGTATATTGGGTATGGGACTTTTGAAAGTGTATCTTGTACGTTTTGTGCTTCGTTTGATTGTCTTTCAAGGTATTTACTTCTAGAAGATTCTTCAAGCATTAATTTAAGTTCATCAATTAATAACACTTTTTCAGTAGCTGCCTCACCTCTTAGTGCTTCGGCATTTGTTGTAACTTCAGCACCAGGAATAGGAACTGATGAATACTTACCTCTTACATTAGCAAGCATTTCTTTTGAAAGGGCTAAAGTATACCTAAATATCCACTGTTTAGAGGGGGCATTAATAGTATTATATGTTATATTAGTATATGGAACGTTTGATACATCTGTAATAAGTCCTCTATCTGTGTTTTTTATAGGATTATTTCTATCTTCTTCTACTATATAGTCAAAGAATAGTTTTTCATTTCTTTTTGGGATAGGAAATAATCTTAATTCATCATTATTAATAAGTTCAAAACTATAAGCTGATTTTCTGATTTGGTCGTTTAATTCAATTGCTTGTATTTTTAATACATCAAAATACATAGGCATTAACATAAAGTTAACACCAGGGGAAAAATTACCAAACCCAAATGTTTCCATTAAAGATTGAATACCAGTACCTGTACCTGCGTATGGGTCAAAATATCTTACAATTGCGGGGGGTGCATAATGATATATGCGTTGTATTTGCATTGCTTTAGATTCACTAGTAAATAGTTCTTTTAAAGAATATCTTTGTTGTCCTGCAGTGACTTGAATGCTGCCTGTTTTATATTCAACATTACCCCCACTACCTGCTTCTGTTCCATATTGTTGAGCAACCACAATAGTATTACCCATATTGGGTTGAACATATTGGTTATTTAAATCACTACCAGTGGTTGCCCCTTCTAATGCACCTATATTTTCTTTTATCTTATATTGATAAACATATTGAGCATATGTGGTTACAGCTTCTTCAAATGCTGTGAAAAAATTAACAGGTTGTAATTCTATATCTACTATAGGGTACCCTAAACGTTGTGCACACCATGTAGATACTTGGTCAGCACTAGATTGAAATTCGGTATCAGAATCATAAAATCCAAAAGGTGTCTCACCTGGGAAAAATGAACTAGAGCCGGGCCATATTGGAATTGTTGCCATAGATACAATGTTTGATTATAAATATAATAAAATACAACTAGACTTAATGATTAGCCTAATGATATTTTTAAATCAGTTCCATCCCTCCAAAGTTGCCCAATTGAGGTAGGATTACTAGTTGGAAGTGCTGCTAAATCAAGGTGTATTTTAGTAGTTTCGACTCTTAAAACATCATTTCTATCAAAATCACTAGTACCATTACCCACAATAAGTAATACACCTTGTGAAGTATGTCCTACATTATATCTTCCAATAGCTGTTTGGTAAGGGCCTTGTGCTATAGTATCTAAACCAGTAGTAAATGATCCTGTACCTAAGGCTGTTATATTGGTTTGAACACCAGCTGCAAATGAATATTGTGCTGCCGCTATAGAACCTGATCCTGCTGAATGTGCACCTTTTTCGGTTGCTTGGGTGAAAAATCCTTCAGCATGTGATCCTAAACCAGAGGCTTGGGTATTACTACCCTCAGCATGTGAATATTCTCCTGAGGATATTGTTTGTAGTCCTTCAGCATGTGAATAATCTCCAGTAGCATCTGTGTTATTTCCTTCACCATGGGCTGAACCCCCAGAAGCTGTTACTAATAATCCTTCAGCATGTGCTCCTATTCCTGAAGCTAATGTTCTATCACCTTCAGAGTGGGTATATCTTTGTGAGGCAACTGTAAAGCTACCTTCAGCATGTGAGTGTAATGCTTGTGCTTCTGTGTTAGTTCCTTCTGCGTGTGATTGGTTTCCTGAAGCTGTGGTTCCCAAACCTTCGGCATGTGCTCCTGTTCCAGTAGCTTGTGCACTACTACCTTCGGCATGTGAATTTTGACCACTTGCTATTGTATTAGCGCCTTCAGCATGTGAAGCATATCCAGATGCTTGTGTAGTATTACCTTCAGCGTGTGAATAATTCCCTGATGCTGATGTATATCTTCCTTCAGAGTGGGCTGCTATTCCAATAGCAAGTGAGTTTTGTCCTTCTGCGTGGGTGTAAGAACCAGAGGCAATTGTATTAATTCCTTCAGCGTGTGAAGATGAACCATATGTTATTGAACTTGACCCCTCAGTGTGTGATCCTATTCCTCGAGCTTCGGTACTTATTCCTTCAGCATGTGAACTTGTGGCATAAGTATCACTACCATCTCCCTCAGCATGCGAATAAGGTCCATTACTAACTGTTCTAATACCTTCGGCATGTGAATAAGGACCTTGTGTAGTACCTATTCCTTCAGCATGTGAATAATCTCCATAAGAAGATGCTTGACCTTCAGCATGTGAATAATCTCCACTTGCTAGTACAACACCTCCTTCACCATGTGCCCCAGTACCTGATACAGTTCCACCAACTCCTTCGGCATGTGAAAAACTACCATTAGCAAGTGTTGCTCGTCCTTCGGCATGTGAAGCTGTTCCGAACGCTACTGAACTTGAACCTTCAGCATGGGAATATTGACCTATAGTTCTAGTACGTATACCTTCGGCATGTGAATAACTTCCAGTAGTAATAGTACTGCTGCCTTCAGCATGTGAAAATGATCCAGAAGTAATAGTTTGATGTCCTTCAGCGTGTGAACGATCTCCTATTGTATTAGTACCTGCACCCTCAGCATGTGAAAAATCACCAGAAGCTATTGTATATGTTCCTTCAGCATGAGAGTGATTTCCTATAGCTGTGGTTTGGATTCCTTCGGCATGTGAATAAGATCCCGAAGCTATAGTTTGCTGTCCTTCGGCATGTGAATAATCTCCTTTTGTTATAGTTTGTTGTCCTTCAGCATGTGAGTAACTTCCTGAGGTAATAGTTTGACGACCTTCAGCATGTGAATACGCTGCTAATGCTATTGTTGTACTACCTTCGGCATGTGAATAATCACCACGAGTTATTGTTTCGAAACCTTCAGTATGTGACACAGCCCCGGATGCTACTGTTTGATAGCCTTCAGCATGTGAAGATATACCACGTGCTATTGTACTTAATCCTTCAGCATGTGAATGGGTACCATCTTCGGTGGTTTGGGTTAATCTACCTTCTGTGTGTGAATAATTTCCTTTTGCAGTTGTTGTGTCACCTTCAGCGTGTGAATATGAACCAGAAGCAATAGTAGTCTCACCTTCGGCGTGTGAACCAGTACCCACAGAAATTGAACCTGAGCCTATAGCTCTTGAAGCGGGGGCAAAAGCCTTTGTATATACACCTCCCGCATGGGAATATGAACCTGATGCTAGTGTGGATAACCCTTCTGCATGTGAAGCAATTCCATAAGCAATAGTATTTTGACCTTCTGAGTGTGCTGAATCTCCCCAAGCTTCCGTTACCCCACCTTCGGCATGTGAAGCTCCTCCATAAGCCCTAGTAGATCTACCTTCGGCGTGTGCAGCACCATCAGCTGCAAAAGTTCCTACACCTTCAGCATGGGAATAACTTCCTGAAGCTATAGTAAGATTACCCTCAGTATGTGAATAATTTCCTGAGGCAAATGTTGTATAACCTTCGGCATGTGAATATTCACCAGAAGCCGTTGTATTTCCTCCTTCAGAATGTGCTCCTCTCCCTAAAGTGGTTGTTGAATGACCTTCAGCATGTGAAGCCATTCCTAATGCGAAAGTACCCAAGTTTTCGGCATGTGAATATGATCCAGAAGCTATTGATCCTGATCCTTCAGCGTGAGCTGCTGTACCTCTTTCATCTAAAGGTATAGAATTATTATTAGCAATAAGGGCGGGGGCTCCAGCTCTAACATTAAATCCTTCAGCGTGAGCTGCTACACCTGAAGCTGTTACATGGTACCCTTCAGCGTGTGAATAAAATATAGATGCTTCGTTTTCAAATCCTTCAGCATGAGAAGCAATACCTCTAGCAATTGTTTGGTATCCTTCAGCATGGGAATATGATCCAGATGCTATTGTTTGGTAACCTTCAGCATGTGTATGGGAGCCAGACGCTATAGATAATTCACCTTGTGCATATGAGTAATCACCTAAAGCTTGAGTATTTTTTCCTGAGGCATGTGAAGCAGTACCCTCAGCAGTAGTAAGATTGCCCTCAGCATGTGAATAATCTCCACGGGCTTCTGAAAAAAATCCTTCAGCATGAGAAGCTGTTCCGTTTGTTCTAGTACTACCCCCTTCAGCATGGGAAGTGTATCCATGAGCTTCTGTGTCTTCACCTTCAGCATGTGAGTTTTCTCCTATAGCTTTAGTTTTTCTTCCTTCAGCATGTGAATAATCTCCTGTAGCAGTGGTCCCTTCTCCTTCAGCATGTGAGTCAATCCCAACTGCTTGAGTATCTCTACCTTCAGCGTGTGAAGAAGTACCTAATGCTTTAGCTCTAACACCTTCAGCATGTGAGTATTCACCTGAAGCGGTAGTAAAAAATCCTTCAGAGTATGAACCTGAACTTAGTGCTAATGTATTAATACCAGAAGCATGTGACATATCTCCTAAAGCTTGTGAACCACTACCTTCAGCATGGGAATAATTACCTGAAGCTGTTGTTAAATATCCCTCTGTGTAAGATGCTGTTCCTGAGGCTAGTGTTGAGTTTCCTGAAGCATGTGAATAATCTCCTAATGCTTGGGATCCGCTTCCTTCAGCATGTGAATTATCTCCTTCAGCATTTGAATTATCTCCTTCAGCATGTGAATTATATCCAGATGCTGTGGTATTTCTTCCTTCAGCATGCGAATAAAAGCCAGATGCTAATGTATTTATACCTTCGGCATGTGAGTATGATCCAGAAGCTATAGTAAAGCCTCCTTCAGCATGTGCTCCCCCACCAGTTGTTATTGTTTGATAACCTTCAGCATGTGAGTATGAATTAGAGGCAGATGTAAATCTACCTTCAGCGTGTGAATTAAGTCCTAAAGCATATGTTTCAAATCCTTCAGCATGTGAATAATTACCTATTGCTTTTGTACCTTTACCTTCGGCATGAGTATCCGAACCAAATGCTATAGTTTGTTGTCCTTCAGCATGTGAGTTTGAACCAGATGCTATAGTATCCATACCTTCTGCATGGGATGATGTACCAAATGCTATAGTACCTCTTCCAGAAGCATGTGAATATGGTCCTTCAGCAATCGAACTTGAACCTTCGGCGTGTGAGTAGGCACCAGAAGTTATTGTTTTATACCCTTCTGTGTGGGAACCAATTCCTTTAGCTGTTGTAGATTCTCCTTCGGCATGTGTATTAGATCCTGAAGCTGATGTACTATCTCCTTCTGCGTGAGAATTTTCGCCAATAGCTACTGTTTCAGCTCCTTCAGCATGAGAATAACTTCCTAAAGTTATAGTAGCCCTACCTTCAGTATGTGAAGCAATTCCACTAGCACTGGAAGAACTACCTTCACTATGTGCATATTCAGCATTTGTGGATGTATTATAACCCTCGGCATGGGAACCTGATGCATCTGTTGTAGTTGATGTGAGGTATCCTTCAGTATGAGAATATTCTCCTCTTGCTATAGTAGAGTTACCTTCAGCATGTGAATATGAACCTGAAGCTATTGTAAAAGCACCTTCACTGTGACTTCCTGTATTATTGAGATATGTAAATGTTCTCCAACCTTCAGCGTGAGATGCTAATCCCCAAGCTATAGGAGCTGTTATTATACTATTTCCTCCTTCAGCATGTGAAGCATATCCAAAAGTAATTCCAAATCCTTCAGCGTGTGAATAACTTCCTGAAGCAATTCCTCTTCCTTCAGCGTGAGCATATTCTGCTGTTGTAAATGTTGAACCTCTACCTTCAGCATGAGAAAAATCTGCATAAGCTGTTCCTTTTCCTTCAGCATGTGAAGCAATTCCTGATGCAGTTGAACCAGAACCCTCAGCATGTGCTCCTACTCCTGAGGCTAAGGTTTTATTACCTTCAGAATGGGCATATTTGTTTGTTGCTAATGTTTGAAAACCTTCAGCGTGTGACCAATCTCCACTTGTAATTGATCCTCTTCCTTCAGCATGTGAATAACTTCCAGAGGTTATTGTATCAGCTCCTTCAGTATGAGACCCGGTTCCTAGGGTAGTTGTGCCAATACCTTCAGCATGTGATTTTGGTCCATTAGTTGTTGTACCAGAACCCTCAGTGTGTGAATAATCAGCATTTGCAGTTGTATTAATACCTTCAGCATGTGAATAATCACCTCTTGCCGCCGCTATTCGGCCTTGGGCAAATGAGCCTGTATTATCTGCTGCAGATCCTGAACCATGGGCAAATGTAAAATCTCCACTTGCAGCATTATGGTTACCTATAACAACATTACCTCTGCTAATACCACCTTCAGATGGTGTGGGGCCTAATGTATTAGTTGGGTTTAATTCAGGGTCTTGATCTCCTATAGATAATCCACCAAATTTTGCTATTAATATATCACCACCAGCTACTATAGCAGGGGTGTTTGCTTCAATTTTTAATGAACCTGTTATTATAACTTTGCTACCTGATATTTTTAATGGGTAATTAGTTCCTCCGTTAGATGTGAAAAAGAATCCATCATTACTTGTTCTAAAAAATACATTATTATTTTCACTAGATATAAAAGCAGGTGCTTCAATAAAATTAGTAAAACCACCTTTAGAGGCTGTTGCTATGGATTTACCTTCTTTAAGATTAGTTAAGTCTGTTTGGGAAAATGGTGTGCCTCCTATTCTAATAGTATTAGCATCTACATCAATAACTGATGATGTAATGTATTGAAATGAACCTGAATTAGCTACTATATCTCCAAAACTAGAAGCATTTACACTACCAGTAATGAATACACTACCTGTAAATTCATGGGTATTAGCCATACTACTACCAAATATATTTGAGCCTGTAATGTTAATAACAGATGATGTTACACTTACTGTGTTAAGGTATTCTATAGAGGCAGTGCCTAATATTTGTAAATTACTACTAGTAATAGATGATGCGATTACTTTTCCACTTGAACTTATATTACCTACTACTTCTAATGCTTCACCTGGGGCGAATGTCCCTACACCAATATTATCTGTGGCTAAAAGAAATTTACCACTTACTCCATTTTCATTAAGAAATGTATCTGTGTCTCCTGCATTTTCAATGAGTATTTGGGAAGCTGTTATATTTGTAAAAGTAACATTACTTCCTGTAATAGCAAATGATGCCGTAGAAGCATTTGATACTTTAGTATCAATATTTGTTTGGAGTACAGAGCTAGATGCATTTAGTTGTGCAATACTAGCTTTAGTATCAATGTTTGTTTGGAGTGTAGAGCTAGATACATTTAGTTCAGTAATGTTTGATTTAGTATCTATATTAGTTTGTAAAGCTGAGCTAGAGGCATCTAATTGTACAATAGTTGATTTAGTATCAATGTTTGTTTGTAATAAAGATTGAGTTGCCGTTAACTGGGTAATACTGGCTTTAGTATCAATATTTGTTTGGAGTGCAGAACTTGAGGCGTTTAATTCTGTATTACCTATTTTAGTATCAATGTTTGTTTGTAATAAAGATTGAGTTGCCGTTAACTGGGTAATACTGGCTTTAGTATCAATATTTGTTTGGAGTGCAGAACTTGAAGCATTTAACTGTGTAATACTAACTTTAGCGTCTATGTTTGTTTGTAACGCTGAACTTGAAGTATTCAATTGAGCAATACTAGCTTTGGTATCAATGTTGTTCTGTAATAAAGACTGAGTTACTGTTAGTTGTGCAGTAGTTGACTTAGTATCAATGTTTGTTTGTAAAGCTGAGCTTGAAGCGTTTAGTTGAACGGTACTAGCTTTAGTATTTATGTTAGTTTGAAGTGTAGAGCCAGAAGCATTTAACTGAGTAATACTGGCTTTAGTATTTATGTTAGTTTGAAGTGTGGAGCCAGAAGCATTTAACTGAGTAATACTAGCTTTAGCATCAATATTTGTTTGTAAAGTTGAACCTGATGTATTTAACTCAGTGATACTTGATTTAGTATCAATACTAGTTTGTAATAATGATTGGGTAGCTGTTAGTTGTGTAGTATTTGCTTTAGTATCTATATTTGTTTGAAGTATAGAACTAGAAGCATCTAATTGTACTATAGTAGAATAAGGACTTAAATCTTGGTCACCTGTGTTTGTACCACTTAAATTAGAACCTACAATTGTGCCACTTGCACTTATACCACCAGATGCTGTTATACTGCCCGTTAGATTTAAACTTGAAGTAGAGGTAAGTGATCCAGGGACCCCTTGTATACCTTGTATGCCTTGTTGTCCTTGAGGGCCTAAACTGGTAATGTTAACCGTTTCAACTGAGGATTCGTTAATGGTTACTTTATTATCACCCCCAGTATTAATATCAACACTATTAGGATTATTATTTGTTATAGTAACCTTATTAGTGCTTTTAGTAATATCAATTTTATTAGCCATATTAATATGATCCTTGAGTTATTTCTTTAGAAAGTTTAACACTGCCTTTAAGAAGGCGTGTTACTACAGCACAATTACCACTTCCAGAAGCAATTTCTAAATCATATTGGGCGTTTTCAAAACTTAGTTGTGATGAAGATACAGCAGATATGAATACCCCTATAGAACCAGATGCTAAAGGAGTTGTACCATTAGAGCCACTTAAATTTAACCCAGTACCACAGGGACCTAAGCTAGAAGATAGTGTTAAAATTACAGTATCAGAACCTATACTAGGTCTAAGTTGCATTCTAGCTGTGTAACCTGCTAAATCTACTGGGTTATTTGAGGAGTCTTTATATGTTATTTCAAAGTCAGTAGTTGCCCCCTGTTCGATTGTAAAAGAATAATTTCCGGCTGCCATAGGATATTTTGTTATACATATTAACTATAATCCTTTAGCAACTCAAATATTGAATCTAATGCTTCGTGTCTGTGGTTTTCTTTGAGTACTATTTTATTTACAAAATCTGATCCTTGAACTTTGGCTACTTCATGTATAGCTGAGTCGTTTTTAAATTTTAAATCGATTTGTTGACTGTCACCAGTAAATATCATTGTTGATCCTTTGCCTAAACGCGATAAGCACATACTTAATTGCTGTTTGGATAAATTTTGGAATTCATCAATAATACACACTGAGTTTTCAAAAGTTCTTCCCCTAAAATGGGTAAGTGATACTAATTCAATATCTTCACTACTCTCCATTTTACTTAAAATATCAGGTTTATTATATACTTTACGCATATTTGAACGAATTGGGATTAACCACGGTTCTAATTTTTCTTCTAATGAACCTGGTAAAAATCCATTATCTTCATTTGATACAGTAGGACGTGTAATAACAATTTTATTTACATTTCGTTTAAAAAACATATCTAATGCTACTTGAACTGCTAATAAAGTTTTACCACTACCAGCTTTACCTATAATAAAATTAAAAGGATGTTGAAGGATTTGATCTTTAGCTAATTTTTGCTCTTCTGAGAGAGAAATAGAAAACCTAACTGCCCCTTTAGGTGGGGTCTTTTCAATATTTGTTTTAGCCATGCTAATTAATTTTTAAAACGTTTGTCCATTATACATATAAAAAAGGGCCGCTTTCGCGGCCCTTTCCTAATTTATAGATGTAACTCTATTACACGGTCTCAAGACCATGGCAGAAAATCTTACCATAGAAGTCTGGACGAACCATTTTCTTAGCGTAACGAGTCATGATTCCTTTACGCGGAGTGAAGGAAACTGGATCGTACACAAGTGGTGTCATAATTAATGGAATATAAGGAGCGAATACAGCACCTGTTTCGAGGAACTGGTTTCCTTTGTAACCCATCAAAATCACGTTTTCTGTCATATAAGGATTCTTATAAACAGTGTAACGTGAATTAATAGCACCTACTTTTTGTACACCCATCGCATACTTGTTAGAATCACCAGGTGAGTCAGCAGCAAATCCAGGAATTGATTCCAAGACTGTGCTTACCTTTGGAGAAACTACCATGAAGTTAGCACCTCCACGAAGAGTTTTCTGGTGGATAGTGTTACTAACAGACTGAAGTTTGATACCTAAAGTTTGGAACCAAGACATTCTTGTGTAGTACTCATTTGAAGCAGCAGTAGTTTCAACACCTGTGTTAGATGTTTCAGTACCTACAACAGCACTCCAGTGATTAGTAGTGTCAGCGTTTCTGATTAACATGTCAAGGATTTCGAGATCGATTTCCATTGAGATGTACTCAGAAAGAATAGACGTTAATTCCGCTTCAGCATCAATGCTATGGTAAGCATTCAAGTCTTGAGCGAATTCTGGCGTCCATTGAGCTTTCAATTTACGAGTTTTCGCAGTAACTGTGTCACTTCTTAACTGTACATCGATTGCTGGAATATCCAAAGCACTAACGGCATCATCTGTTAATCCTGAGCCATTAGCAACAGTATCTTCAAAGTCGCCTCTATCATCGAGATTATCTGGACCTAACTGGAATGAACAAGTAGCTTGTGATACTGCTTGTGCAGCACCTGATACTAAGAATTCAACTTTAGTGTTATTAGTAGTTAATCTAGTGAATTCAGGATAAACACCTTCAATTTCACCAGTTGTACCTGAAGTTAAAGTAAATGCTCTAATTCCATCTAAGTCAGCAGTAGCACCTGCGCTTGAACCTGTTAAGTCAGAAACGAGTACACTTAAAGTGTAGTACTGATTACCAACAAGACCAAAGGCTTCACCAGCTGCAGAAACAGAAGATGAGAATTCACCATCAAAGTTCAAAATACCTGCTAATGTAGCAGCACCAGAAGCTGGAGTGTTACAGATTACGGTTTGCTCATTGATAGAGTATCCGAATCGACCTGCACCGTATAAACCTTGCTTAGTATTAGATAATGAAGGTAAGTCGGTTTTCTTTTGATCTGCAGAAGCAGCATATAAGCTATTTCCAGAAGTGAAGCCTGGTTGGTCTTGACCATACTGGAAATCCAAGTAGAAGATCAGGCCTGAAGGTAAGTTCATAGGCTGAACAGACACGAGGTCTTTAGCTACGATTTCACCAAATACTCTTCGTACTAATGGAAGAGCAACACCTGCCCATGCTTCTGAGTTACCAGAGCTAAAAGAAGCACCAGTACCTGTTTGGTTAGCCTCTTGGACTAATTGTTTGGCTTGGTTCTCAAGGAGAACAGCCATGTTTGTTTGTTCGGTCGAATTTGCAAGGTCTGCACCTTCCAAAAGACCAGACTTCTTCCACTTATCAGCCAATTTAGCAGATTCTGCGCTAAATTGCTTATAAGGGTTAGAGCCTTCTAATAATGTGTTAACATTCATTTTTTCTAGTTTTAGAATTTAATATTTGCGAGTTTTTGGAATCTGGAAATAGTTCCGTCGACTGATTCCGCAATAACCTTTTTAGGTGCAACACCACTAGCTTTAGAAGCTCTACCTAATCCTTCTGTGATACCTCTCTTCTCTACACCAGTAAAGTTGAAAGATTCTTGTAAAGTATTAAATACGAGTTTCGCTTCGTTAGCAGTAGTTGCTAAATCTAAGGCGTCAACCACCTTAACTTTTTGTGCTTCTGTCAGAGAATTAGCTTTGAAGAGCTTGTTGCAGTAGAGGAGTTTAGAATTTAAGAGGTTCATTTCAGAAATAGATTCTTTAAGAGTAGAAACAGCAGCAAGTGCTTCTTCTAATTCGTCTTCGGCTTTCTTTGCTCTCTTTTTAGCTTCTTCAAGCTCAGCATCGTCGGCTTCCTTAACTTCTTTTTCGTCTTTACCTTCTTCAAGTTCAGATTCGATTTCAGCAATTAAAGCATCAATGTCGATAGACTCGTTAGCCTCATCTTCGTCTTTTGCTTCTTTTACTTCATCTTCATCCTTACCTTCCTTAACTTCATCATCTTTCTTACCTTCATTAGCTTTTTCATCTTCGTCGTATTTCATACCTTCAGATTTTTCATCCTCATCATATGACATTTCTTCGAGTTCAGCCATGAGTTCATCAAGATTGATTTCTTCATCAACACCTTCTTCTGTTGCACCAGATACATCTGATACATTAGCACTGTCTTCTTCGTAGTAGTTACCTTCGTCAGTTGCTTCTACCGCTTCATCAGTGGTATCAACTTCTTCCTCAACGTAATCTTCTTCGAGTTCGACATCTTCGTCTAACTCTTCTGCTAGTCTAGCAGAAAGCATGTTTTTAATTTTAGAGTCGAATGCTTCTTCTAACGCCATTTTAGCGTTTTGTAAAGCAACTTCTCTAACGGCCTTTGC
>VMHT01165037.1_pt1 | contig 14776 bp, 29 predicted proteins | sample 4693611 | NCBI WGS metagenome assembly VMHT01 (sample SAMN12280063, study PRJNA550983) | marine metagenome | isolation source: seawater sampled from same location over 5 years 0.02-0.2 micron viral filtrate | place: USA: collected off the coast of southern California halfway between the port... ... | reverse complement strand
TATAAATGCTTGTGGGTGTTTATTTCTTAATTCATTTAATCGGTTTTCAATTTCTTCTCTACTCATTCCATCGATTGCGTGATAATGATTTGTTTCTCTTCTATCAATAGTCAATCCACCTAATGAACTTCTAATTTTTTCTGCATTAATACTTGCAGTATATTGACCTTCTTCTTCTGCTCTATCCCCTAGATCTTTAAATCTTTTTAATTGTCCAATTAAAGTAACACCATATTTTTTTTCTCTCTCTTCACGAAGTTCATTTATATATTCCGTAATGTGAGGAAACATTTTAGGATTTAACAGTTTGTTTGCTTGTATCCTTGCAATACCATTTGTATCAGAATATCCTGCCTTGCGAACACATTCTGCATTACTATAAATTCCTTCTACAAAGTATTTAGCAAACTCTTTTTGTCTGTTAGTAAGTTTACGACCAAAGTCTTCTTCTATTTTTTCAATCTTATTTTTACTAGTCATACTCCTATATATACTAGGCGAATCAAAAAAAGAAAATAGTTTTTTAAAAATCAAAAATTGCAATCGGTCAGAATGCCTAGTTCGTTACACTTTTTGTGCAACGAAAACATAGCAAGTGTAACGAGTAGTGTAACGAGTTGTATCTTCTGTAAGTACTGTATTTCTAGTCTTTTTAACTACATTATTTTAGTTCGTTACACTTTTACACTTTTTTTCGTCCATTTTTTGATTTTTAAAACATAAAAATATATTTGAGCAGTATATATATAAAGTGTTTCGAATATACTTGCAAAAAAACTCATTTTAATGGTAAAATATGGTATTTAATAATTTAACTAGGAGTTACTATGCAAATATCATTAACAAAACAACAAACAAAAGTTTTGAAGGCTATTTTAAACTATGAATATAAAGATGCTATTTATTCTGGTTGGGAAGTAGATGGTAAAAGAAACTTTAATGATGTGAAAGATATTCTGGATAAAATTAACAAAGGAGAGAAGTAATATGAATTTAAATAAAGAAGAACTATTTAGTAAGTGGAAAAATTCCTCTTATGGGAATGATGAAATTACTACTAGTATTGCCTACAATTATGATGAGTATTTAAGCGATCCAGAAATACAATTATGGTTTATGGACAAGGAAGAAGAAAAAAGTCGCCAAGAAGATTTAGCAGAAGGAACAATACATAAATATTCTTTAGCGATACGAAACCCTATAAAAGAATTTTCAAAAGAAGAAAGTTTAACCTATGGGTTTATGACTTGGGAAACTAGCAGAGATAGTGAAGGGTATAAAATGCTTTGGTTATCTACTAATCGTTTTGAAACCATAAAAGAATTTTTACTAAACTATTATAAACACACATTAACATTGGAGGATATATAATGAGTAACTTTAACAATGAAGATAAAAAAATTGCGACTAAACATTATAGTCAATTAATAGGTCATACAATTAAAGAGTTCCATTTTCCAGAAAGTGAACACGCATTAAATCCATTTCCGATTTTTGTTACCGAAGATAAGCAAGGTAAGAAGTGGCAAGTTGATGTGAGTTGCGACCAAGAAGGCAATGGTGGTGGTTTCTTATTCATTCAAAAAGATAAGGAGAATAAAAATGATTAGTGAATCTATGAAAAAGAAATATTTTGATAGATGGACTGATAGTAGTTATGGCAATGATGTCATAACTACTAGTATCGGTTACAACTATATAGATGAAAAAGAAGATTATGAAATGCAGTTATACTATTTAGAAGACCCTACTAAAAAAACTAAAGAGCAAGAAAGTTTAGGGGTGTATTCATTATTAATGAGAAAAGATAGTGTAGTCATAAGTGGTGGAACATCAAATCCATATGATATAATTGAAAGTAATGAACATTTTGAATATCATACCGATAGTTTTATACATTTAATGAAAGTATTAAGAAAGTTTTATCCTCAATCTGTGGACGAATTGAAGATGGTTGAAACGGATAGTTTCATAAAACAAATGTCCAATATTTTGCAAAACTTTTGTACACAGAATAATCTGCCACGACATTGTGCAGAGGATTTATTGTATGGTTTGAAAGATGGAGAAAGAATACCTCTTACAAATAGACAAAGTAAATTTTTAATATCTTTTACTTCATTATGGGACAAGGGGGAAGTATGAATTTAAAACAACTATATGAAAGAGCAAAAAAGAATAATTCTTATTATGCGAAAGAAACCTTTGAAGATTTTATTCACGATTATAAAAATGTAAGAGAAGACTTTTTTGTTAGTGAGGAAGAATATAGAAGACTTGCCCCAAAGTTAGAGGGCGAGTTTTATTCTTATTATAAAAAAATATATGGAGTGGGGTATTTAAATGACTAAAAAATATTATGTAAGCGAAAGTGCATTTATAAATGTATCGTGTGACCTTGCAAAAAGAATGATGGAAGAACGATTAGGGGATAAATATCCCCTAATGTTCGAGGAACACGGAAACAGTTACAATGCAGAAGGTCAAGAACACTTCAATCAATTGTACGAGAAAGTACAGAACATTCTTGAAGATGCAGATATTGTCCCGAACGATATTAAATTGGACAAAGAAAAAAAGTTTAAAATATATAATGAAGATAATGAATTAGTTGCTAAAGGAGAACTGCCCGAGATATTGCAGTTATTAATTAATTTAGGATATAAAATAGAGGAGAAAGTATGACTGAAAAAATAAATGTAAAAGAGAATATTAAGAACTATAGGATAAGGGAGTTACAATCTAAAATCCTATACTGGGAGGGCAGAAGAAAAGAGTCCGATAGATTGATTATAAAATATCAAGACGAGATTAACGAACTCAATCCACCCGAACTAAATTACATAGGTAGTGGAGAACATAAACAATTAGGTTTTGAGTGGGAAGGATTTTTTATCACCGACCCATTTGATTCTACTTGTGGTCGGTTTGGAGTGAACCCTTTATTTGAATATGGGTTGACAATCAAACAAGCAAAAAGAATTAAACACGAGAATATGTTAGATGTTGATTTAGACTTTCATTTAACATTACCAAAAACAGAGGAGAAAGATGATGAAATATGAACAAATGTTAGAGGAAGGTCTTGAAAAAGTATTTGAAGCTCTAGTCGGCGACAATGGTTTATTAAAGCAAAGACTAAAGAGATTGACCACCAACCCCGATGAGGGGTTAGGTGGCAACTCTATTGAAGATGTAGTCGATGAGATCCACCGACTAAAAGATATCGAGTACAAGTATGAGAATGAAACCAAGAAAGATTTCAAGGACGGAGTACACGATGGTCTTATGGTCGGGGTACGAGATGAAGACAACTACACACACGATTACAAAGAAGGGTATGACTTTGGTGTTGGACTTCATACCGAGATTGAAGAAACGCAAGAATTAGAAAACCAAAAACTTCGTGAAAAAATAAATGGCGAAGATAAATTTTATGAAAGGAGAAAGTAATGTTAACAGTTAAGGATTTAAAAAAGAAGTTAGAGGACTGTGATGAAAACAGTCCTTTACAATTTTATTTTTTAGAAAACTATAACTTACACAATTGTCAGTTAGAAACGATTATCGATGCAGATGGACAAACTGAAATAACAATAGAGAAAGGAGAAAGTAATGGAATATGAAGTAGTAATAGAAAAACATTGGAATGACGAAACTTACAATGTTGATTTAAAAGCTTGGGAAAAAAATGGTTGGGGTACATCAAGTGGTAGAGCATTTGATGTATCTTACGAAGAAGCAATTAAGGTCGCAGAAAAAACTGCAAAAACTTACAATGCCGAAATAATAAAAAAAGAAGGAGTAGAATAATGCCAAATTGGACTAGAAACGAATTAGAAATACAATTTCACAATGTATCGGGAGATACAAAAGAGAGGAAAAAAAGTGTCAAAGATTTTTTAAAAAAGGTCACGACATTAGATAAATATCCCGATGGCACAAAAAGACAGATACTTGATTTTAATAAAATAGTGCCACCACCGAAGAATATGTTTCGAGGGAATCTTTCCGAAAAAGATAGGATAAGGTGCGAGAAAAAAGGTATACCGAATTGGTACGATTGGTGTAATGAAAATTGGCACACCAAATGGAACAGTTGTAGTTGTGACATTGAAGTAGATGAGGAGTACTATGAATTTATAACCATAAGTTTTAATACTGCTTGGTCGCCACCTATTCCCGTAATCAATAAATTAAAACAAATGTTTCCCGATTTGTACATTTCTGGTAATTATGTAGGAGAAGGAAATGAATTTGCAGGAGTATTTTAGGGAGAAGTACTATGAAATACGAAGTGGTAATTCGTCTGGGTTTTGATAAAAGACCCAGACGCAAAGATGTAGACAATAAATTGTTTGACCATATGCGAGATAATGATTTAAGATATAAAGTGAATAAACAAAAGAAATTAGAATTAGTATCAATCAAGAAAGGAGAAAGTGATGGCATTCGTAGGATTTCAAAAAAAACCATTTACTGAAAAATTTAAAGACATAGGCAAGTATATAGAACTGTACGAGTTAGATAAGATCTATAGATGTTTATCAGAACTGCGTAAGGACTATGATAAACTTTCCAAGCAAGGAAAACAACAGTTAGATTTTTTAACCAATTATTTCGCAATTCTGGAGCAAAACGATTATGACAACACAAGAAAATAAAAAACCCGAACCCGAAGAGATTAAACTATCTTGGTCAGAGGCTATAGAGATTTTAGAACGGCACATTATTCATAAAGACTACATTTCACAATCGAGCTTAATAAAAGCATTAGATAGAATAAAGGCAGGATAATGAAGGATATTATTTATAAGGTGTTACGCCGCGCCCGAATTTTTTTTAGAAGTTTTAAAAAAAGAGATCCCGAGATAATGTTCCGATGGTCATCGTTCCAAGTTTGTCATAGCCTGGAATTTATTATGAAATTAAATTCGGTGGCAAAGTCCCCGATAGAAAAGTTAAAGACTAATGACCCGATTGACGAGAGGGAGAGAAAAGATTTATTATTAATTTGCGAACAATTAGAGGAAGCCGTTGAAACAATCAAAGCTAAAAGTTCTTGATTTATTTTCAGGGATCGGTGGATTTAGTCTAGCATTAGAATCTACAGGTCATTTTCAAACCATTGGCTTTGTGGAAAATGATGAGTACTGTCAGGCAGTACTACGACATCACTTCCCCGAAGTCCCGATTTTAGGAGATATAAAAAATGTCACAAAAGAAACAGTCCCGACCCGTCCAGATGTCCTTTGTGGGGGTTTCCCCTGCCAACCCTTTTCAGTCGCAGGAGATCAGAGGGCGAAAGATGATCCTAGACACCTCTGGCCAGAAATGTTGCGAATTATCAAGGAACAAAAACCCACTTGGGTTGTTGGAGAAAACGTTAGTGGACTCGTCAAATTGGGCCTGGACGAAATACTCGATGAAATGGAGGATCAAGGCTACTCCACGAGGACGTTTAATATACCAGCTTTCTCGGTTGGCGCCCCCCACCAACGACAGCGATTATGGATTATTGGACACTTGGGCGACCCCGAACACAATGGATCACCTACCCCCGAGAGACAAAGAGGATTGCTCAAGCAACCAGAAGAACCGAAAAAACAGATCTCGATCTGGGAATCTGAGGGAACAAGTAGTGCATCAGGAGATGTGGCCAACCCCGACAACGAAGGGGTACGGTCACGCATCGGAGGGGATGACTTTGATTATGAGGAGGAAAGTGGAGAAGGGGGAATTGACGGAGAAGGAAGCGCAGGAGATGATGAATGGTACGACACTTCGCCCACCCAGGATGAAGGAGTGGATGTTCCCGACACCGACGACACAGGAGACCGAACACAAAAACATCGAGTTGACGAAGACGGGAAGAAGAATATCCAAGGACGGCAAGAACACACACAGTCTAAGTCTAGCAGACACGGTGCAGATATTCCCGACCCCAACGGCAAGGGACTACAAGGACAGAGGAAAAAATACAAACTACCAAAAAGCAAAAGAAAAAGGGAGATTGGCGGGAGCAGTTGGTGGGACGTTGAACCCAACGTGGGTCGAGTGGCTTATGGGGTACCCAATAGAGTATTTAAACTCCGTGCCTTGGGAAACTCCATCATCCCCCAAATTGCACAAAAAATAGGTTATGCTATAATAGAAGCCGAAAAAAATGGACATAAAGAAGGTAATAAGTTTTGATAAAGGTATTCGTTGGAAAGTGGATCACACTTCCAACCCGTATGCTATTGTACTAAAAGCAGAAAAGATTTGGTACTTTACAGAAAAAGAAAATACTAATTCATATACATTTTTTAAATTAGCTATTCAAGATAATGCTAAACCATTTAAGTGGGGGTTGCAGCACCAGAAAACAATTATGGTTTTTAAACATAATGAGTACTATTATTTTATGGCACCACCTGATATTGTATATAAAGTGTTACCGAAAGAAGATAGTAAGAAAAAAAGAAGAGGTAAAAAATAGAACAGACAATAGAAAACTTTGAAGGTACAAAAAATGTACATATAAATTCTGGTGGTAAATCAGATTTAGAAGTTGGTATTCAATTTATTTATGATATGAGAGAACACCCTGTAGATATTCTTGTCGCTACAGTTTATGCTATAGTTGTATATGCATTAGTAATGTACATCACTAAAAAATTTAGAAAGTAATTATTCTTGAGCTCTTTCAATAAGAATAGCATCAAGTTCATAACCCATTGCCCGGAGAAGTAATTCCATTTTATAAATAGATGGTTCTGATATTTTCATTCGCTCGTAATTTTCTATTGTGCTAACACCAACACCAGACTCACAAGACAATTCTTCCCTAGACATTTTGGTTTTTTTTCTTAGCTCACACAAAATGTCTGCCCAATGTGATTTTAAAACAGACTTACAGTGCATACTTACCATAAGTCTTAAATATCATTTATGGTATTTAATGTAAAGTTTTATTGAGTTTTTCAGGAGAGTAATCTTCTAATAAACTTTCAAAACTAGCATCTTTTCCTGCTACCATATTTAAGGTAGTTTTTCTAACTTCTGCTAAAACATCGCATACAGTAAAAACACCCATCTTACCTTGTGCTCCTTTTTCTAGAGCTACACGGATTAATGCAATAATTTTTTCGTGCTCTTTACTTTCATCTTTATCAAATAGTTTAGATAACTTTAAATAAAATTCTTGTGTTGTTTGTTCACTCATTTACTTTCTCCTTTTTTTTTAATGTAAGCATTTACAGTGGACACACTTTTAAGATTAAACATAGATGCAAATTGTTTTTTTGCATTATAAGTATTTTTAGCCTTTATAGTTTTAACTCCATGTTTTTTGTGTGACACATAATATAAATACAATTGTTATTCTCCTTTTTTAATAATCATCTTTAGAATTACTAATTTCATTTATTATTAATTCTTTTTCTGATGGTACTACACTTGCAATCTCAACTAAAAACGAGATCTGCTTAGATGGAGATCGGTGCGTTTTCTTTTCTAGTTTCTTTAGTTTTTTCCAAGTATCTAATGATACTGCTACACTTTTGTACTTTGTTATATCTGGCATAATTTTCTCCTTATGTTAACCATTTTTTTAATTCATCGCCCATAACTAAACTAGCGATCTTCTTTTTGTTTACTAATGCTTTAACTATTTTTTCATCAATTGTTTTTTCTGAAATTAAATCTACATAAGTAACTTTCTTCTCCTGACCTATTCGATGACAACGATCTTCTGATTGCATACGAAGTGCTAAGTCAAAACTATTAGCAAAATAAATAACGTTGTTAGCCGCAGTTAATGTTATGCCGTGCCCACCCGTTTGAGGATTGCCAATAAAAAAACGAGCATCTCCATTTTGGAATTGCTCAATAGCTTCTCTTCTATCCTCATCAGAAGTGTCGCCATAATAAGTAACCGTGGATCGGGAGCCGTGTATCTTGGTAAGTGAGTCATAAATTCTTTTTATATCGTAACGAAATCGTGACCATATAATTATCTTACCAGACATATCGTCTATACAATTAAGAAGCTCTTGAAGACGGTTATCCTTAATTTCTATAATCTTTCCATCATCTGTTTTTGTGTGACCAGATAACACTTGTTGTAATCGCACTAACTGTGTCATAATATTCGGTGCTGTCATAAAGTCTTCATCAGTGATATTAGCCAAAGCAAACTCTTTTATTTCAGAATATATTCTTTCCTGGTCCTCAGTTAATTGGACAGATCTAGTAATATAAATCTTATCAGGTAAATCCAGGCACTCCTCTTTCATAATACGAGAAGAAAAGTTTTTTAACAGCTCTGCTAATTTATCTAAGTTACGATAGCCTACTATCATATTAAAAGAGTTCGCACCCACCGTTGTTTTTTTCATAATGGCAAAACGATATTGGTACTGAAAGAAGTTATCACCCGTTTCTCCTAACAAGGTAGGACTTAAAAAATTACACTGCGCCCATAAATCTAATGGAGATTGTGTAACAGGAGAACCCGTTAAGATTCGTTTATATTTTATTCCTTTACCCATTTTTATAATTGTCTTTGTACGTTTTGCTTTTGGATTTTTAATAGCAGTTGATTCGTCAATCGCTAAAAATGTATTCGATTTTTTTAACAACGCTGCCAAATATGATGTACCTTTGGCAGTGGACAGAGCTTCTACATTCATTACAAAAATTCGTAGTACGCCCGGAACTTTTTCTTTTAACAGTGATAGCAATAATTCTTTTTCTTTTTTATTTGGCGATGGTCTCCACACACAAATAACTTTTTCTATACGATCAGGTAGATGCACTGGTATCTCTATGTTTGACCAGTTTCTATATACACCCTTGGGTGCAATAACAACAAAGGTATCTATCTCATTTTTCTCAAACAAGATACCTACATTATCTATACATACTTTGGACTTACCTGTACCCATTTCCATAAAGTATGCCCACACCGTTTTTGACCACGATGTTTTAAGCACATCCTTTTGATGTTGAAATGGTTCGGTTTTAAACTTATACATAATATCCCATAAATAAATATCCCATTATAATATCGAATTATAGAATTATTTGCAATAGTGTTGACATAATTATTTTTATCAATTACATTTATTCTACATTTGTTTAAATTTTTTATTCAAGTGACTCCAATGTGGTCTGGGTGACCAGACCACGACATAAAGTAAGAAAGGATAAGTATGAATACAGTTTATGTGGTGCAGGAAAATCCAAAGGTGGATATTATATCTGCTACTAAGTATGGAGAGCTGATACCACTAGCTAATCCAACAGAACAACTACATTTAAATCCAAGTAGAATTATTAGCCAATTTAAAAGAAAGCTTACTAAGTTTTCAGACAACGATTATTTATTGTTGCTTGGCGATCCTGCTTTGATTGGTGTGGCAGTTACTGTTGCCAGTGATGTTAATAACGGTAAGGTTACTGTTTTGAAATGGGATAGGATAGAAAAAATGTACTACCCAGTCAAACTTTCCTTTCGTGGTGGCATTGGAGATTATCAATAATAAACCTGACAAGGAGGTATGTGTAAAATGAACGAAGAAATATGGAAACAAGCCGAAGCAGATGCAGACAAATTTAAGGACTTATCTACCGAAGGTGGAAAAGATCTTAGCGATCTGATAAAGCAAGCCAGTACTGTTAACAAACAAATAGATGTTTTAGAAGAAGAAGTAAAAATTTTAAAGCAAAAAAAGAATAGTTATTTGTTTGATTTAATCCCTGCGAAAATGGCAGAGATGGGTATGGATAAAGTAGAGGTAAATGGTAATGCCGTTTCACTTGCTACTTTTGTAAGTGCCACAATGCCAAAAGATCCTATTCAAAGGGAACAAGCTATATTGCATTTGCGTGATATAGGAGCCTCGGACTTCATCAAAAACGAAGTGACAGTAAAGTTTGGTGTCAACGAGGATAACAGAGCTCGTTCTATTCAATCAGAGTTAGAAGAAAAAGGAATGGATACAACGGCAAGAGTGTGGGTAGAACCATCTACACTAAAAAAATTGGTTCGTGAAAGAGTAGAGAATAATCAAACCATCGATATGGAATTATTCAATGCTCATGTTGGTCAAATCGCTAAAATCAAAGGAGGTAAAGATGAGTAAGACTAATAATAAAAAAGCAGTAAGCATCCTAGAGGAAATGTCAAAAGACTCTGGTGGTGGTTTTGAAGAGGTAACATCTTCTGATGTTCAAATACCTTTCGTAAGAGTTATACAAGCAATGAGTCCACAGATTAAAAAATCTGACTCTGCTTTTATTAAAGGTGCAGGACAAGGAGATATTTTTAACACAGTAACAAAACAATTCTGGAGTGCAGAAGATGGTATATTAGTTATACCTACTTACTTTCAACAGAAGTTATTAGAGTTTGTTCCTAGAGAACAAGGTGGTGGTTTTGTTGGAGAGTTAAAAGCTTCATCTGAAGAAGTTAAAAAAGCACAAAGAAATGATATGGGTGCAGAACTTCTGGAAAATGGTAATGAGTTAGTAAGAACTGCTCAACACTATGTGAAGATAGTGCACGAAGATGGTTCTCTTGAAAATGCAATTGTGGATATGAAAAAAACACAACTTAAAAAATCAAGAGGATGGATGAGCATTATGATGATGCAAAAACATAATGGTAAAACATTACCTTCTTTTTCTCAGATATACAGATTAAAAACTGTAGAAGAAGGAAACGATAAAGGGTCTTGGTATTCTTGGTCTATTCAACACGAAAAAATGGTTGAAGAGATAGAAAGTTATAATGATGCTAAATCATTTCATACTAGTATCAAGAGTGGAGAGTTAACGGCTTTACCACCTACTGATGCCAATAAAGACGAAGTACCATTCTAATTGTGAGGAGTGCCCCCTTCGGGGGGCATACTTAGTATGGAGTCACTTACAAAAAAATTTTATGAACTGTTCAAAGGTTTTTCAAATGCACACGGTCAAACAGAACTTATTGACTCTAAAAAACACGGCAAACAAATGTCAAAGAGTTACATTGTCCGTGAGCCGTTGTCTTTGGATTTAGTACAACAACACCTTGATGGAAAAAAAGGTATCGGCAGTATACCTATCGATGAAAATAATCAATGCCGTTTTGGTGTATTAGATATTGATGAATACAATTTAGACTTACAAGGTTTAGCAAAAAAAATTAAAAAATTAAAATTACCATTGACTTTATGTAGATCAAAAAGTGGTGGTGCACATCTATATATATTTTTAAGTGAGCCTATATCGGCAACAGAAATACGAGATAGATTAGCCGAGTTTGCATCGGCATTAGGATATGGAAACTGTGAGATATTTCCAAAACAAGAAGAAGTTATTGTAGAAAGAGGAGATGTGGGAAACTTTATTAACCTGCCATATTTTAATTATAAGTATACAATGCGATATGCTATAGGAAATAATGGTCAAGATATAACACTAGAAGAATTTATAAAGAGGGCAGAAAAAAATAGAATTACAATAAAAAAACTAAGAGACATTGTGATAGGTACAAACAATGATATACTACCTTCAGGACCACCTTGTCTTCGGCAGTTGACAGAGTTTGGTATACCAGAGGGTGGTAGAAATAATACAATGTTAAATATAGGACTGTACTATAAAATGTCTTCACCAGAAAATTGGAAAGACTTACTTGAGAAACATAACAATGAAAATTGTAATCCACCACTGCCTGCAAAAGAAATTGTAACAATACAAAATCAATTAGAAAAAAAAGAATATTTTTATGCGTGTAAGCAAGAGCCTTTAAAAAGTCATTGCAATAAATCGTTATGTAAAACAATGAAGTTTGGTGTAGGTACAAGTTTATCTATGCCTACTATCGGAGGTCTTACAGTTGTAGAGTCTGAGCCACCTGTTTGGTTTTGCGATGTAGATGGACATAGATTAGAACTGTCTACAAAACAATTACAAATGCAGGTAGATTTTCAAAGAGCTTGTATGGAGCAAATGTATAAGATGCCTGCAAGATTAAAAGAGTCAGACTGGAGAGAAATGGTAGATGCCTTGTTAGCAAATGCTACAAGAATATCTGTACCAGAAGAGTTAACAACCAAAGGTCAGTTTCAAGAATTATTAGAAATGTTTTGTACGGCTAGATTACAAGCAAGAAGTCCAGAAGAATTAATGACAGGTAAACCCTGGACAGAAGATAACTACACACATTTTAAGTTGAGTTCTTTGCAGGAGTTTTTAAAAAGACATAACTTTACTACATATACTAGAGGTCAAATAACAGAGCGACTAAAAGAAATGAACAATGGAGAAGAGGCAGACAAACAATATAGATTTAAAGACAACAAAAATAAATGGCAGACCGTTCGTGTTTGGTTTATACCAGAAATAAAAAAAGGAGATGTAGAGTTTCCTAAAGTAACTATAGATGATGAGGAGCCACCGTTTTGAAGAAAACAATTTTAGGACCGCCAGGATGCGGTAAAACACACACCAACTCTAAACTAGTAAAAGAGTTTATTGAAAAAGGTATTGATCCTTCAAAGATTGCCAATGTTTCTTTTACAAAGAAAGCTGCAAATGAAAGTAAAGATAGAGTGTGTAGTGATTGGGGGATAGTGGACAAAGATTTACCATACTTTCAAACATTACATTCGATGGCATTTCACGCACTTGGATACAAAGTAGATGATGTTATAAGAGGATCTGATTTAAAAAAAATATCTGAAGCAATAGGTTTAGATTTTACAACACAATCTAAAGATGCAGAAAATGATTTTGATATGGTGGGATATAAAAAAGGTGATGCGTATTTAAATCTATATCATTTGTATAGAAGTAAAACAACATCGTTAGAAGAAGTATTTCAACAAGAGGGAAACTATGATTTAGATTATGGAGAACTTTTACGAATGATAGAAACCTATGAAGATTACAAAAAGAAAAAAGGCAAGATAGATTTTACAGATATGATTTCTGAGTTTATAAAAAAAGGAGAGTGCCCAGATATAGATGCATTGTTTGTCGATGAAGCTCAAGACTTGTCTACACTACAATGGAAGATGGTAGATGTACTTAGACAAAACCCAAAGATACAAATTTTTACTGGAGATGATGATCAAGCAATTATGAGTTTTCAGGGAGCCGATGTAAAAAGTTTTTTAAAAGCATCAGAAGAAAAAGAAGTATTAACACAAAGTTATCGTGTACCAAAAGAAGTTTGGAGTTTAGCACAACAGATTGTAACAAGGATAGATGGTCGAGCATTAAAACAATGGGAGCCAAGAGATGAAAAGGGTTCGGTTACTTATCATTATAATTTATCAGACGTTCCAATAGATACGGGCGAGTGGGTAATACTTGGTAGAACAAATAGAATTTTAGATAGATACGCTGCAAGTTTAAAAGAAGAAGGTTGGATTTACAGTAGACACGATCATCCTAGTATTCCTAAAAAAATGTATGAAGCTATTTTAACATGGGAAGATTTATGTAAAGGCAAAGAAGCAAATATTACTAGTGTAAGAAATTTATATTCTTATATGTCCGTAGGAGAAGGATTTAAAAAAGGATGTGGCCCTACATCAAAAGCATTTAGACAATTTGATGTAGATCAAATGTTAAACCTACATATATTAGAAGAAAAAGTAGGATTACAAATGGGTAAAGAATTTAGATGGCATCAGGTGTTAGGTAAGATTGGATTACAAATGCAACACTATGTTTTGAATGCATTGAAAAGAGGAGACAATGTAAAAAAACCTAGAATAAAATTAAGCACGATACATTCTATGAAAGGTGGAGAGTGTGAAAATGTTTTACTCATACCAGATATATCGTATGCCGCTAGTAAAGAATATCAAAGAGATCCATCAACAGAGCATAGAGTGTTCTATGTTGGTGTAACCAGAGCAAAAAAGAATTTACATATTATGCAACCACAAACAGAAAGGTACTATCAATTATGACAGACGATACAGAAAACAATGAACTATGGGACAAGGGCAGTGAACATTATAAAGATTTAAAAATACAACCGTCTCAGTTTATAAACAAAAACGAATTAGGTTTTGCAGAAGGTAATGTGATTAAATACATTTGCCGTCATACTAAGAAAGGTAAGAAGGAAGATATACTAAAAGCGATACATTATTGTGAAATGATAATAGAGCGTGATTATGAATGATTTACAAGGTATAATCATAAGCAAAACTTATTTTAAAGCACTCAGTGGTCATTTAAACGGGTTTTACTTTCAAACACAGTCTCACAGGGGGTTTTGTGGATAAGATACGTTTGCCCGGAGGTAAATACAATATTATTTACGCAGATCCACCTTGGCAATACAAAACATACTCTGGAGATCTGGTTACACCGTATCCGATTATGAAAGATGAAGACATTTACAGTATGCCAGTACAAAATATAGCAAATGATAATTGTATTTTATTAATGTGGGTTACCTTTCCTAAATTAATAGAAGGCATTGAAACAATGAAACGTTGGGGTTTTACATATAAGACGTGTGCCTTTGCTTGGATAAAAACAAATAAAAAATTTAATACCAAACAGTTTACGTTTTTACCAGAAGATAATTTTTCATCTTTTTGGGGTATGGGGTATTGGACAAGGGCAAATGCAGAACTTTGTTTATTAGGAACTATTGGTAAACCTAAACGTTTATCTAAATCTGTACATCAAGTTATTTATGAGCCAATAGAAAGACATTCAAAAAAGCCAGACTGTGTAAGAGATAAAATAGTTGAGTTATGTGGGGATTTGCCTA
>VMHT01053871.1_pt1 | contig 14776 bp, 8 predicted proteins | sample 4693611 | NCBI WGS metagenome assembly VMHT01 (sample SAMN12280063, study PRJNA550983) | marine metagenome | isolation source: seawater sampled from same location over 5 years 0.02-0.2 micron viral filtrate | place: USA: collected off the coast of southern California halfway between the port... ... | reverse complement strand
TGGCATTGCCAGCAAACTTGATGCTCGCATTAACAGCACACGATGAGCCAGCCGACGATAGACCCGAGATGTAGAATTGGTCTTTGTCAACAAGTTCCAATGATTGCATCGCCATACCATAATATTTAAAATAATGGAAGATAGATACACATGTATCAATGAGACCATTTTTAGAAGCATCAATACCCTCATAGCCAAGAGCGCAAAGGTTATTTTGGAAAACTTCGTATTTGTTTAGAGCAGCATAATTTAAAGCCTTATTATTAATAGAAAATTGGACAGAATCCACACCTTGTAAATCACGAACGAAATATTCGGTATTGTAAAAGCCATCACCAGATACGGGAGAAGTGCCGTTGTTATTAACATATGTAACTGGGTCAGATAGGTATTTATATACATTTACAACATTGGCTGTCGCACCATCGCCATTGCCGCCATAGCCTACCATAGTAGATGGGGCAGTTTGATTGCGGATTGCTGTGCAGCCTACCCAGTCAAGCGAATTGGCATTTAAATAAGTTGTTACGTTGATGCCAGTAGTTTTGGTGCATTCAGCAAAACGAGTGACGATATAATCGTTGAAATAATATTGAAGGTCTTTGCTTCCGATGCTGGTATAATAAGAGTCATCAGAGAAAGATAAAGCTTCAACCGATAAATATAGGTCAGAAAGCTCATACGAGTTGTTAGAGTAGGTAGTAGCACCCGATTCAGCAGTGCCTCCGAGCATTGCGTAGGGCTGATCCCATTGGATAGAAATTACAATTTCACCAAATCGGTCGGTTGGTATAACCGGCGTAGAAGAAGAGCCAAGAACACCTAAAAAGTTATTAACGTGCATGGGGATTGCAACTTGGTTGGCAGTAGCAGCAAGTAGCGAATTAGCACCACTGATGGCTACTTGATCAGAGCCAGTTGGGTTGGATTCAGACCAGATTACAGTGTTGTCAAGGAACTCACCAGATAAACCTTTGGTGTGAGATTTGTTGGTATGGTCAGCCATGATGTTATATAAAAGGTTATAATCCTCTATTTGTTGGATTACAACGTTGTTTGCCGAGATGCTGATACGTTTAATAAACGACGAAGAATAACGACCTGGGATAGTTGGGTTAGTGCCAGTTAGTTTGGTTTTCCACCAGACCGATAAGGAACGAAGGTCTATAAGTGACCCAATTGGCAATCTGAAATTGGTGATATTTCCGGGAGACGCAGTTGTGCGGTCTGCTGTTACTTTTAAAAGGTTTTTAGACATGCTCCCTTGGAGTTTGCTTAGATTATAAAAAAACTCCTGTGGGAGGCTCGCAGGGATAGATTCATACATTTTCTTTCTACTTATACGTGAGAAAATAATTTTAATTGGTATAAATAGGTAGATGATGTGGTATAATGATGACCCTGAAAATAATTTCATTGACGCAACCCAAGAGTTTACTGGCGGCGGAGCTTCAACAAGTATTAGTCAAGTTGAAAAAGCGGAGGATTTAGTTATTGAAGAAACAACACCAGACACCGAAGAAGAAACAACTATCGGCAATGTTTTACTACCAGCGGTATTTAACGAACAAGAAGGAACGTTTGATTTGTATATTAGAAATACTAATAATGGCGGCAGGATATTTTTAACAACACGCGGAGATGACGAAAAAATTAAAGTTGAAGGTGGCAAACTTAAATTATATTATGATTATGACTTTTTAAATGCCCCTACCATATTAGCAGGTTGGACTGATATTTTAAGTTATAGTGTTGCTTCAAGACAGCTTATAATTGCTGCTGGTGCTAATATAGCTGTTATTGATGCAACATTATATACACCAGTCACCGGATTAACAATAAGATTCCCAGCAACAGAAGTAGCGGCAGCCTCAGCATTGACTAAAACTATTGAACTTGAAACGAGAATTGCGAGACTTGAACTTGGTGAAGTAGATGATTTAAGCCCTATGGAGTTTGAAAACTCACTTGATTCTGGTATTAATCAATATAGAAATGAGTTCGGTGCTGCTGGTGAGGAGTTTTTAAATATGGCGGAAAGCGCAGCATATCAAGGGGGTAATGCTACTAATGCCGCGCGAGCTGTTTTGAACTCTCGTAAAAACTTTGGTTTAGCCCTTAATGCTGGTGTTATTGCTATTGTTGGTGGTATATCGGGTTTAGCTGGTATAGCGTTTGGAATATATGATAGATTAACACAATCAGATTTGAAAACAATTGAAGAAAAACTTTTAATTGCTTTTGAAAAAGTTAAAGACGAACCCGATGCTGCTATTGCTAATTTACTTTATAAAGATGGATTGCTAATACAATCTGCGACAAATGGAGCTTTTACAACACCAGGGATATATGAAGTTGATGTTGCAAATGGTAATAAATTACAAATTGAAATTGATAGTAATAATATCGCATCAATTAAATCTGTTATAATAACAGCTGCGGGATTTAGTGTAGGTGATACTATAACAATACCTAAAAGTGATTTAGGTGGTGGAACTGGTAATCTCGTTATTGATGTTAATACTTTATATAGTGAAAAAGAATTAATAGTAAAATTAGTTGAAGATGTATCCACTGATAGAGATGGTTTATTAGGAAGAAATCGCAGGAGACAATTTATACCTGACAAAAATAATTTTGGCGATGGTATTGATGTTGTTGAAACTAATATCACCGAACCCGGCGGAGAAATCACAAAAGATTTAGATATAAAATTAAAGTTAGATACTTCGCAATTTAATTATGACGCAAGTGGTAATCTACAATTAACTAATCATGCCAATATCGGCAATACAGCTAATCTTGGAATACCAAGCGACCCATCAGCAACTCCTCCTGTATTAGCAACTCAACTCAATTTAGCGGTAGAAACTAACACGGGTAATATCTCCACCAATACAGGCGATATATCTACATTACAAACAAGTTTAGGAATTGCAAGTGATAGTTCTGCTAATCCACCAGTAACAGCAACAGGATTGTATGCAATAGTAGAACAAAATGTAGCGGATATATCAGGTATTACTGGTGGTATAAATATTAATCAATTACAAACAGACGTAACCCAAAATGCGACCGATATAACTGCTTTGGAAACTCTCGTTGGAACCATACCTATATATGATAGTGATGGAAATCCTGTTACTATATCCACAGGAGTTTTTGAGAGGTTAGATAATGTATATAAAATTATTATGCCCGAAGGTTTTACTTATGATAACAATGACAATTATAAATTAAACTTGGGTTATTTTACACCATGGGATAATTATAAATACGATTTGATTTGTGTAGCCTTAAAAGGGTCAAGAACAGGTGCGTTTGACAGCAGCTTCTACGGCGGAGATTATCTGGGGTTTATGCCAAGTTTAACACGAATGAACGATGTGCCTAATATAGCACCAGTAAAAGACATCGGGTTACAATTTACAAATGATATGTTTTTTAAACGAGGTTTAGTTTTTATTGAATTGAGCGACCCTCTGGTAGATTACGATTTGAACCGCAAGTTAGAGTTTATTTGCTTTGTTAAGCCTACCTCAATTGATAATGCTGGGATAGAATATACTTTACTACAAACTGGGGTGGAGTTTGTTAATGGAGATTATGAATTAGATACAAGCAAGCTAAAATTAGCCATTCGTGATAATAAATTAGAAGTGACGCATACCGTTTTAGCAAGCTACGATTATTGGCAGCCATTCCCTAACAGGAACTTTAATAATTCTTCATCTTTTATTGCTCGTGGTGGTAATGGCTTCGGTGAAAAAACAAGCGAGTTTTATTTTAATAATCCAGCAGGACATCAGCAACTTTGGCGGGTTAAAGACCAACAGGTATATTTAAATAATGTAATTTTTGAGAGCAGAGCGCGAGTAGTCCTACATAATGATACGAATACTATGCAATACTACGATAGTATTAATCAGAATCATATTGATTTAAATATTAATTTATTAGAAACCAATTCATCAGGGACTCATGCGTCACCTGTAATTTGTTATAGCGAAAATCTGGCTATTGATGGGACTACCAGGAATAACATGGCAAAGATTAAAATTGCCTTTGAATATTTACAATGCTCCACCGCAGGCAATTACAATTTTTATGGGACGACTTTACAATTTAAGACCTTCTCATCATTAGCACAATTAAATAACGAGTTAGAGTTTAAATGGAGAATCAGTGTAGGTTTTACAGTACCAGGCAATCCTCCAAACATTCTACTTACAAGAGATTATGATTTTGACCAAATTACATATGCTCCACAATCAGTAGTAACACCTCTTTATTATGGTGAGAGATTTTATATGCAGGAGCTTTGGATGCCTATTGATTTATACCCTGGTTTGAATGGTAGCCCAGGTTATATACAAAACTATTATAATTATATTGAAGTTAAATTAGTTCATCGTGGAGGGACTTTTACAGCACCATTATCAGGGACACAACCTACCGAGTTTTTCGCAGGTCAACATAATATCAGGGTTTATGGTTTAAACTTTTTTGAATATAAGTTCAGTCAAGATACTTATGATAATTATACACCATACACACAAGTCGGCACTAATGATATATTCCCAAGTGGATACGACCCTAACCTATGGTATAAATTAATATTTGAAATTGATTTAGCAAATCGCGATATATTTTATTATGTGAATAATACTCCAAGTAGTAGTTTTACATATGATGCTTCTTTTGTTAATGTCCCTCATGCCACTATTAATTTTCCTAACAGCGACCAAACTATACCATACTTTTATGATGCAACATATACTATTGTAAATAATGGTGATTCTGGTTTGATACGAAACAATAATATTTTAGTGGTAGGCAATGAACCACCAAGCGGAGAGTTACAATTTTCTCATTTTAATTTTACATTTTTCCAACAACCAACTCCGGTTACGATGACTGCTGCCGAAAGATTAAAATTAGACAATTTAATTAAATATAATTATTATTATGAAACTGTTGAGATTCCAAGATATTTAAAAGTCAAGGAGTTTTATGCTGATGTATTTGATGCTCGCAGAGTGCTAATAAATGGCGGCTTTGCTTACGATGATTTAACACCAGCCCAACAAGTAAATAGTATACGAAGTTCTGATGTTAGTACCGACAACCTTTCAATTTTAAATGCCTTTGTTAATATTGATAAATTATTTGTAACAGACCAAACTACATCAGGAAGTTTAGATTATAACCATACTACAAAAGAGTTTGAAATAATATTGAGAAACAATTTTGAACCATTATTATATTATGATAAGACCAATACCGATTTGTTATTCACATCCAAAATACAATTCAACGACCATTTTACACCTTTCAATATATTTAATTCTACATTTAGTAGATTTGAATTAATTGATACTGAAATAGAATTAGTAGATGGTGATATAACATATCTATACCAGCATCGCGAGCGTGATACACCTAACGACCCTTCATTACAAATAGTAACATACTTTTTTAATTGTGTTAATAATACTAATATTAGTGATGCTACTATTAGAAGATTTTTATACCGAGATTTAATTACTAATGTTATGCCACCACTTTTAGGTTCAACTACAAATATATTACCAGTATGTGCTTATGATTTTAATAATAATCATGCTAATACTATGGGTAGTTCTTCTTTTGATTTAGTAGCGACTACTAACATAAATGTTGTTTATGGTGACCCTACTACTAATCAGAAGTCGGTTAGCGGTTTGGCAGGTGGAAGTAGTGTATTAGAACACCCAGCAAATTATATATTCACTACTCATAATACTATATCGTTTATTCATAGACCTATTCAACTGGTATCACATTCTGTTATTACTTTTAAAAACTCAGTAGGACATGATACTTTGATTATAGCTGGTGTGGTTACAGGGTTCGGGTTCAATTATTTATTGTTTATGGTTGACCCTAATAATGGTGCTGTCCAAACAATTTTATTTAGCAATCCTAATAATGATACTTTTGTAAATAATGACAACGCAATCGTATTTTATAATATTGATAATAATTACTTTTGGTATATTAATGGTGCGTTCCATGGGTTAATATCGGTTAGTTGGAGTCCTTTACAAGCAATAGAACCTTCAAAACTACACTTAGATTTAAATAATTCTCTTGATGCCAATGGTATATTATATGACTTAAAATTATATAACCAACCTTTATTTGAGTATCCAGCAAGCACGAGTGAGCAGCAACTATTTAATAAAAAACGATTAATTGATATCACACAATTTTCAAGAATTACAGATGACGCTGATGGCAATTTTATATTAAAAGAATTAACACCATACAAAACGATCAAAGCAAATAGTTTAAAATCTGGTAGTGCTGTTACTGAAAAAGCAGTGACTACTATTAGTAGCAGAAGAACAATACAAGAAGTGGAAGTTAATAAGAAAGTAAGCGAAACAGAAAAATACCAGGTTTTTAATACAGAAGTAGAAGTAAATGGTAATATATTATTAGAGAATGTGAATAAAGATGTCAGTATATTTTTTACAATATATACTGCTACTCAAAAACAAACCGCGGCTGGTGTGAATAACTTTAAAGATACGAGCAGTATTATATTAGATGACAGCACTAATGAATGGATATTTAAAAGAGAACCAGAAACTGCTAATCTTACAACATCAACTACTAAGTTTAAACATGATACAACTGACTTATTAATATTGAAACATAATGAAGTAGAATGTGGTGTGGGATTAAAAGTAGGAACTATTACTTTTGCTGATAATACTACATTAACAACTGCTCCAACCGGTTTTAGTGGCAATTATAATGATTTAACTAATCTACCTAATTTATCAGGCATAGCAACTAATGCAAGTGCCATAGCATTAAATACAGCAGATTTGACAGCAATAAATACTGATATATCTACGACGCATCCTTCGTGGATTGAGTTTGCTAAAAATCTTAAATTACCTAATGGTGATATTATTAGTGCAGGACCATTAAACGGAACGAATGGGACGAATGGAACTAACGGGACAAATGGGACGAATGGAACTGATGGGTTAGGATTCACTGGTGGTTCATATGATAGTTCTACTGGAATAGTTAGTTTTGCTTCAAATGATGGTCTTGGATTCTCAACATCTGATTTAAGAGGAACTAATGGAACTAATGGAACTAATGCTACACCTTATACTGATGCCGATGCGAGAAGTGCTATATATCCTTTTACTACCGCAAATAGCGGATTAACAGCTATCAATGGTGGTATAAATGTTTTTGATACCTCACTTTGGTATAACACGACGGATGATAATAATAGATTTATATTCCAACCAGATAATTATACCATTATGAAAGCACCTGACTTGGGAAATAGAGCAATCTATTTTTCAATTGGAACTTCTATAAAATGGTCAGTTACTCATAATGTAAACACGAGTGATAATGATTTATCAGTAAATGGTTCTATTACTTCAAGCGTTGACGTCACTACACCACGAATGGATTTTACTAATACAACAGCTTATATAACTGGTGATAAACTATTATTGAAAGGAGTGTACAGCAGCGGTGGAACAGGGAGTATAACTGCTACCGAAGATTTTACTAATGCAGCTGGTGCAACAAATGCTACTATGTCTGGTTTTAATTCAACATTATTTGATAATGGAAGTTTAGGTTCTGCTAATGTTATTAGCGGAAGCACAGCACCGAATAATTTAGGACAGATTAGCGGAATAATATCAACTATCGCTTCTGGTATTCGTAGTAGCGGGAGTGGGACTGGTTCATCAGGTAATTTTGATAGTTCAACATCAACTGGTAAATCTAAATATTTTTTAACAGCAGGTAATTCATATCGTTCTCTCAGGACAAAAAATATACAAAGTATTTTAGCAACTTGTAGCACGATTACATTTTACTATATTGCTGGAAATCAAAGCAACGGTGGTAATACGCCAGAAGGAGGAGAAAGTTTTTTTATTGAGTTTTTAACCAGCACCGGCTCTCCTATCAGTTCAGCGACTATTCACACGGGCGGAACATTTTATTCTGGTAATGCTTTTACATTTTACACCCACACGCTTACAGCTGCTCAACAAGCAGGATACTACGTTCGCTGGATACAATTTAATACAAACACGGGAAATTATGACCATTATGGTCTAACTGACATCACTTTCAATTATACAGGTTCATTAGCACCATCTACAAGTGATGTAGAAATTACTTTGGAAAATCTACCCACCACAGCACCAACAGCGAGTAACAGGATTTGGAGAGATTCAAATGGGTTTTTAAAAATAACATAAATTAGCGATTTTATGCAAAACTCGTGGGGGGTAGCCTGCGATTCGTAAAAAATCGTAAATATGGTAAGGATTTTAAAACAGAATATAAAAAAACTTTATCATTTCATATACCTTAAAAAAAAGAGTACATAATCTATTTATTTTTATGATTTTATAAACTTTAATATATTTATACTTTTTTATTGATTATGTACTCGTTTTTAAAAACTGATATAATGCGTGTAATTATATATTTTATTATATTTACTTTTTATAAATGGAAGATAATCTACTTATAAACAATCATAAAGAATACAAGCAGAGATATATGAGAGAATATCGGCAAAGAAAAAAGCAGGAAAAAGAACAACCAGTATCTACCACTGAAATTAAAATATCACAAAATACACGAGAGCAATACATCAAGATTATCACACGCAATCATATTTTATTTGCCACACAAACCAATATTGATTTGGGAGATATATTAGAAAGGCTTTTTACGGACACCTCTACTATGCACACCAGCGACATTGACAAAATTAAAAGATATTTGCAATATGTTAATTTATCTTTTCCGAAGCATATGCGTCAGAAATATCCTAATGAAAATAGCTTGAAAGTTTATCTTACACCTTATACCAAGATGCTCGCTATATTGAGTAAATTAGACGAGAGTTTTAAAAAGAAGCACGAGTTTTACAGCAAGTATATTATGGATCTCCATCAACGATACGAGTTTGAGAGAGATAATAATGAAGTTAGTGATGAAGATGCTAATAAAATTATTCGCAATTTTAGCACTGAGACTATCATGTCTCATTTAGAAAAATTAAATACAAATGAAGAAAAGCTTATATTCGGGTTATATACTCTTTTACCTCCGAGAAGATTGGAATATTGTGGGGTGGTTTTAATAACAGAAGGTGTGAAATATAAGATGAGAAATGATACGAATTATCTGATTATGAAGAAAAAACAACCAGACCGATTCGTTTGGAACAACTATAAGACAAGCAATACATTTGGACGGGTAGAAATTGAGGTGCCGGCAGAACTCAAATCTCTATTAATGAGCTACATAAAAGAGAATAAAATTAAAACGCACGAAAAAATCTTGGATTATAAAAAAGCTAATTTCGTAAGGATTGTAACGAATATATTTAATAAGGTTTATGAAGATGCTAATATAACTGTTCGGTGGATACGTATTAGCTATGCGACATATTTAAATAGTTTAAACATTAGCAATAACGAGCGAGAAAAGATTGCTATTAAGATGGGACATGGTGTTATTCAGTCAAGTAAGTATCGTAAAGTTCTTAGCGAGGTAGAGTGATACATAAAATAATATTACTATTAATATAAAAGAAAAAATGGATATATCAAAAAGATTAAATGTACTTGACCTATTTTGTGGTTGTGGTGGTATGTCAAAAGGTTTAACTGATGCTGGATTAAATGTAATTGCAGGAATAGATATTTGGGACAAAGCGGTTGAAAACTATAATAAAAATTATCATCACAAAGCATATTGTGAAGACTTGACGCAGTTGCCTCCCGAAAAGTTTAATGAGTTATATAATAAAGAAAATAAAAATGTAGATATTTTGGTTGGCTGTCCACCATGTCAAAGTTTTAGTATTGCTGGAAAACGAGATGAAAATGATGCCAGAGATAATCTATTTATGGAATATGTTAAATATCTTGATTATTTTAAACCCAAAGCATTTATTATGGAAAATGTAATAGGTATGCTTTCAAAAAAAACAAAGGGGGGTGAAAAGGTTATTAACGTTATGATGGAACAATTAAATAAAAATTATAATTGTATAATTAATAAATTATATGCAAGCGATTATGAAGTTCCACAAAATAGAAGACGTGTTATAATTATTGGTATTAGAAAAGATTTAAATATTTTACCAAAAGAACCAGAGCCAATTATAAAATTAATCCAAGATAGAATACCAGTTAAAAACATATTAATTCCAAAAGAAGATGTTGATAAAAAATACTATTTGAGTGAAAAAGCATTAGCAGCAATAGCAAAAAAAAAAATTGTTAATAAAGAAAAAGGCTATGGTTTTAATGCTCAAATATTAGACTTTGATAAACCATCATATACCATTCCTGCGAGATATTGGAAAGATGGCTTTGATGCGTTGGTTAAATATAACGAAAAAGATATTAGAAAATTAACTATTATGGAACTAAAAAGAATACAAAGCTTTCCTGATAATTATATTATTGATGGTTCAAATAAAGATATTATTATGCAAATAGGAAATGCGGTTGCATGTAAGTTTGCTTATCATATTGGTATGTATGTAATTAAAACTCTTAACCACACTTACAATGATTATTATATTCCATACATAGTTTATTAAAATGTATCCACATTGGTCGGCATGCTTCTTCATCCCTTATCATGGAAATCTCTTCTTTCATCTGTTTTTTTATGTTGTATGTATTATACATTATTATTGCTATTATCTTGATTTTTTTTTATATCATTTTAATCTTCATCAGGAATAAATTGAGGGCGGATACGATTAGCTCTTCTTTTCTCTTTTAGTTCCTGACGGCATGGTAGGCATGTTAGATATACTCCGTTATTGTTTTTAAGATGAATAGTCATGAGTTGTTTGCAAAAGCAGCATGATACAAACTGAATGTGACCTTTGTATGTTAATACACCATCATCAAAATCACATTCATAACCGCGGAAGTATGCCTTCATTTTATATACTATACTTCATATATTCTTATATACTTTATAAATATTAAGTGTATAAGAAACCTATATAAGAATAAAGCTTATACTTATATATATAATGGTAGATACGACCTTATTAGACGAGCTCAATGCGTCTATTAAAGCGCAACAATTAAGAAATGCTGCTAAAAAATGTTATAATAAAAAAATTAAAAATAATCCCGAGTTTTATGCTGCTGAAAAAGAGCGTATTAAACTTTACAAAAAAGAAAGGTATAATAATGACCCCGTATTTGCCGAAAAGATGCGAGAGAAAGCTAAACGGGATTATTATAACAGAAAAGCCAAGCTCGCTCAATTAGCTCAACAATAACTTATTTTTTTATAAAGTATATAAAAGGAACTCATATTATATTAAGTATAGTAGGTATAAAATAATAAAATGGATACATATAGTATAATGGGATTTAAACAAGTAATACTGGCAGATATGAAAACTAAAAATCACAAACAACAAATCATTACTGATTTAAATAAGTATCACGACGAGGTAAGCAAAATCAAATATGCATGTGAGCTTGTCGGAGCAGAAGGACAACAAGTCAAGCCGTATTTTGAGGTGGATAAAGAAGTGGCTTCTGATGATACTATTTACGACTATGATGTTGATATATTAGAAAAGAAAATTATAATACAAAACTTATTTAATTTAGATTCCATAGAAGATATATATACAACTTTCCGTGACCCTCGCTCAAAAGGCGATAAGATAAAATATTCATATCATTTGTGCATAGATAAAATAAGAATAAGTAATTATAATATTAAAACTATGCTAAAAGATAATAAAGTAGATTGTTTTGATATTGGTGTATATGATACAAACCGCGCTATGTCTTGTATTGGCAATATTAGCAAACCTAATACCGATCAAGTATTGCCCCCATTTAAACCTTATGATAATAATAAAGATATTTCCAAGTTCTGCATCAGTTATGTTGAAGAAGATTTTACTGATTATGATTTAAAGTTTCCTAAAAGACAAGTTGAAAAACTTGACCCTATTAAAGATATATTAAAAACTAATGTATGTGAAGATTACGAACTCATTAAAGGGTTGGTAAATTGCCTTAGTATTAAAAGAGCAGATGATTATGCTAATTGGTTAAATGTAGGCTTTTGCTTATATAATATCAGTAGCGATTTATTGGATATATGGGAAGAGTTTTCCCAAAAGAGCGATAAATATAAAGATGGTGTGTGTCAAGAGCTTTGGGATAAAATGACTAAAAAGCATATGAGCATCGCCAGTTTAAAATATTGGGCAAAGCAAGATAATCCAGATGAGTATAATAATATAGTTACTAATTCAATAACTAATTATATTGATATAGCACTTGGTAGTGATGGTTCGCATTATGATATTGCCGTGGTAGTATCATTAATATCAAAAGATAAAGTTGTATATGATAGTAAAGCTAAGACTTGGTTTGTTATAAATAAATGTAATGTATGGCAAGATGATAAAGAAGGGTTATTTTTCAATACTCTTTGTTCGGTTGATATATGTAAGTTGTTTTTAAAAAGAGCTATTAATTTTAATCAGAATTGCGAAGACCCAAAAATGAAAAGCATTAATGAAGACAGATTTAAAAAGTGTATGAAAATAGCGACGCAATTGAAAAATAGTTCTTATATAAGTAGCGTGCAAAATGCTTACAAATCACTTATGGCTCAAAATGATTTTGTTGAGAATAAGCTTGACAGCAATACTGATATATTTTGCTTTGACGATTGTTTATATGATTTAAATACGAGCTCAATTAGAGCTATTGAGCCAGAGGATTATGTATATACCACAACTGGTTATAATTATAATCCTGACATTGACCAAGATGTAAAGCAAAAAATATACGAGTTTTTAAAAGACTTACACCTTAACGAAGAGATATATAAGTATAATCTTGATGTTATAACCTCGTGTTTAATAGGTAGAAATATATATCAAGAAATCTATTTTAAGACTGGTTCTGGTGCGAATGGTAAATCAACTGAACAACTATTATACCAAAAAGCTTTTGGTAAATATGCTTTGTGTCCTAATGCGGAAGTATTAACAAAGCAATCAAGAGGTGTTAATGAAACAAGTGAGCTACATAATGCAAAAGGTAAAAGAGCATTATTTATGCAAGAGCCAGAAGCAGAAGATAAATTAGTTACATCAAGAGCTAAAAAATTAACAGGAGGAGATGTGTTATGTGTTCGTGGATTATATAGCAACCCGATTGAGTTTATCCCACAATTCAAGATTATTATGAGTTTAAATGATATGATACAATTTTCCAAAGTTGATGGAGGTATTCAGAGAAGAACTCGTGTTATTGAATACCCATTCAAGTTTGTTGATGAACCTGATAATGAAATGCAAAAAAAAATAGACCGCAATTTAGAAAACTTATTTAAAACTGATAAATACCGAGATGCTTGTATTAGTATATTAATTGACAATTGGCAGAATATTAAAGGCTTGTCCAAATTAAATACTCCTAAATCTGTTATGGAAGAAAGCAAGGAATATTGCAATGAAAGCAATGGTGTTCTTGGCTTTATTAATGAAAAGTTTGAGATTACTAACAATCCTGATGATTATATTATGTGCAAGGTATTATTAGCTAAATACAATAATTATACAAGAGATAATATTACTGCAACTATGCTTGGTAATAGGATACGTGACATGGGTATTAAAAAGATTAGATATGGTAAGCAACAAATATTCTATTATATAGGTATTAAAGAAATTGAAGATGAAGATTAATTATAGGTTGTATAAGTTTATGAAATTAAGGTAGTATAAGTAGTATAAGTTTAGGCACATTTACCCAAAATCCCCATATAGAGCCCTTTATAGAAAAAGTAGGGTAAAGACCCCTCAAACTAATACAACCTATACTACCTATATACAACCTATATACAACCTATATAAAAGCTTAAACCATCTCAATCCCCCGGCTAAAACCCATTTCATCGCTGGTTTGCCTTTTAAGAATATTTCCAATAGTTCCGTTGAGCTGTATGGGGATATAACGATTTGCTTCTACATAAGCACTACTAATTTCATTTTTATAAGATTTTGGTATTTCTTCAAAATCTACTTGCTGAACGAGATTTTCATATTTCAATAAATACATCTTATATTCATCAACGCTAATATCATTGCCTTCAATACCATCTATCTCTTGGGATAATAACATGAAAGCCTGACTTAATTTTTTAAAGCTCTCAAACTTTTCAGCTGCTTTAATATTATTTAACATACTCATAATTAATACACTTATAGCATTTACAATTATGTTAGGAATCTTCACCTCATTAGCATCATGACTTATTGAATTAATGATACACATAGCAGAACTGGTAAAAACTAATGGTATATTAAAACAGAACTTAATATATGACCATCGGGCACTTGCTCGTGTGCATAGCAAAGTGAGAGCCTCGCATTTATCCAATAATTTCAATTTACTTTTCATACTACTAATAAAAGGAGTACATAATTATATTTTTTTAGAGATTTTTAAAAGTTTATAAAATGAGAGAGATAAATACGATTATGTACTCATTTTTAATATTGGTATAAAGTAATACTATTTAAAATAATTACAACTATTATGTTGGTAGTCAATGATACTTGTTATGAGCATAATGAGGAATATTTAAAAAAATATCTTGATACTATACGTAAATGTGATGGAACTTTTAAACGTGTTGTTATATCCCC
>VMHT01148814.1_pt1 | contig 14778 bp, 16 predicted proteins | sample 4693611 | NCBI WGS metagenome assembly VMHT01 (sample SAMN12280063, study PRJNA550983) | marine metagenome | isolation source: seawater sampled from same location over 5 years 0.02-0.2 micron viral filtrate | place: USA: collected off the coast of southern California halfway between the port... ... | reverse complement strand
TTTGCTTTCAAGTGTGCCTTATCTGTAAAACCAGCTTTACCTGCTTTATGTCTTTTCATAGCATCTGCTGTATTAGGCGTTGGCATATAAGTCCTCCGTTGTTAAATATACGTCTCTATATTTGAATACATCATATCCCATGATAGTATCTGTATTACCTTCAAATATAATCTCTTCATTTATATTTATGACTACTTCACCTTCTAAATCTGTGATATCTCTTTTTACTCGATAAGTACCAGGGATAAAAGGTTCTCCATAGTTCTCATCTAATTGAAACTCAAAACCATTTTCTTTTAAATGTTTGTAAACTGTTTTTTCTACTTCTAAATTTTGACCATTCTCTTCTTTGAAGAATGCTAAAGCTGCGGCTGCAGAAGTTGTAAGTGGTCCTCTAATGCCCACTTTACTTAATATTCTTTTTAGATTGAATACGAAACGAATGAGTAGTGTGTATGCTTCTCTTTTCGGTCCAGAATTTGGTAAGTCTTTTGATTTGATTAGAACTTTACCTTTATCGTCAATAATACCAAGTTTAAATGCGTTAGTTTTATTGAAAGGTGTTATTAGTAGTTTTAGTACTCTATACGCTATTAAGGCGTCTATTACTCTTCCCATTAAATTGTCCCTAATTCTGACATAACAGTTTGGTTTATTTTAATATCAGTCATATCCTTCTCTGGCATAAAATGTAAGTAAACAAGAATAGTTTTAAGTATTGACCAATGTTGTCTATCTATCTTAAAAAATAATAAAGTAGTAGCAGCATCAACACCAAATACATTTGTCAAAACAATTATATGATTAATAATTAGTCTTGACTTTAATTCTTTAGATGTATCATACTTTCTAAATAATCTTTTCAGATATTTAAATCTTTTCATGTCATCTAAAAATTCTTGTTCATCTACACACGATGGATTATCATAATGTTTTATAGCAAACATATTGATGTTCTCAGGTGTGAGATTTTTAAAATCGCTCATAATAAAACCAATCTGTACATATCAATATATATGTACTTAATTAAACTAAATTTGCAAATACTTTATAAGTATTGTTAGACTGTTTTTCCCAATTGAATTCTAGTTTTAAACCATTTTCTTTTCTATGAGAAATACCATCACCATTTTCAATGTCACCTTCACCAGATGTTGCATTGTCAGATGTTTTACCATATCTACCACCAAACTGTAAAACTTCTACTACTGATTTACCTTTGTTACCTTCAATTTTAGGTAAAGTGTAACTTAGACCAATAGTTCCTAGTTTCATAGCTAATTGATGCATAGCAGCATCTGGTTGTAAATATTCTTGTTCAGCAAGTGCACCTACATAAGCATTAAGTTTTTGTAAAGATTCAGGATTTGCCACATCAAATATTGCAGTACTATCATCTTCTACCGATTGATGAGCGAACCTATCTGTATATGCTTCGTTGTATTGTTTAAAGCTTTTCATTTTTTATATTCCTTCTTCTTTTTAGGTTTGTCTTCTATTACAACATTTTTGTTAGGATTTTCAGTTGTAATTTCAGAAAGAACCGTATTAGAATCTTCGTATGCTTTTCTCGCCCTTGGCGATAAACCATTTAATTCTTCTTGTGTTAATCTTTCACTCATTTATCTCTCCTACGAGGTTGCAATATCAAGTGCCTGTTGTTTCTCAGGCGGCATTGGTGTTTTTGTTTCTGCGATATCTTTTAAAAATTGGTCGCATTGTTGTATCGCACCAGCTAAAGCATTCAAATTATTTTTCATGCTTGTAATCTTGACTTCACCTTCCTCAATTTGTTGTTTCACAGTTTGAAAATCATGTTCTAAATTGTGTTTTCTCGATTCAATTTGTTCTTTAGTTATACTCATTATATCCTCATTCATATTTAATTAGTAAAGAGAGGGGGCGAACCCCCTCCCAAACTTGGTTTTAAGTAACCAACTATTACTAACTAATATTATGCGTCAGCAAATGTTGGGGCAGTTACATCAGAAACAAAACCTGACACATGATAGACAGTAGCAGAAGCGCCAACTAAGTCAACAACATATGATTGAGGTGTCGCTAATGTTAAAATACTGTTTGAATTACCATCTGAAAATACAGAAGCGTTAGTATCACCATCAGTATCTAAGTGTGTTAAAGCACCCTTAAAGAAGATAGTATTACCAGCAGTTTTGATAATATGGTCAGTAGCGTCTGCAGCTGCACCACCGTAAATAAATCTGAAAGATAAACCAGCACTTGGTGTTGGTAATGTTACAGTTGTATTTTGTGATGTATCAGGGAAGACGTTAGTTCTTCCACCGTTAGTAGCAGCAGTTGCTGTGATTGCGGCAGTATCTGCCAAAGCAACAGGAGCTGCTAATGCGTTCATCATTTCAGCAATTGTTACTTTTTTATTTATTGGTGTACCTGAAGGGTCGTCAACAACGTGAAGTAAATCTTCTCTCGCAGTTGCAGTTCCTAAAGATGTTAAGGCGGTGATTTTCTTATCAGCCATTTTAGTTCTCCATTTAATAAACCCCTTATGTATTCGGGGAATGTTAGCCCAGACATTGAAGTTATCTCGTCAGGGATCAAGTGTATAGGACATTATTGCCCTATACGAATATTTATAATCTTTTTACTACGCAGCTACAGTAATTGTACCAGCAGCAGTTCCGATAGCAGTTACACTAGTAATTGTAGATGCAGTATTTGCTTCTTGTGTTAAACGACCAGCAGTAGCACCTTCTAGTTCTATGAACTCATCAGCACTTCCATCATTTGTTCCTGCTTCTAAGACAAAAGTCTCAGTTGCTTTCTCGTTGATAGTACCACTATTCAATGCAAGGCAGTTAGCCGCAATTGAAAGTACATCGGAAGCATTTGTAGCGGCGTTAGCAGCTGCAATTGCAAGTTCAAATGTAAGTCTGTTTGTTCCTGAACCACTAGCATATGCAAGTGCGTGTGGACCACGACCTGAACCTGAACCTTGGTTACCATTTGTGACAGCCAAAGTAGGTGTACCACCGTCTGTAGCAACTTCAACTTCTTCGTTGAAAGTAACTGTTACACTTAGTGTTCCGCCATCTGACTTATCGAAACTATCAATATTCCAATCAATAGCTGTGATATCTGCAAGGTTTAGGGAGGTACTTAAATTACCAATCGCAACAAGAACTTCTTCTTGTAATCGACCAGCACGCCCACCTGTTCCTGTAATTTTCTTAACCCACCCTTTTTCGGTAGCATAAGTATTTAATTTTTCAGCGTCTGACAAGTGCTTTGGTTTAGCTTCGACAGCGTCTGAATTTCCCCATAAAGGCATATTATCTCTCCTTATTAATAAGTTTGTTTCTTGTATACATTAACGTTAATTAACTATTACTATTTATCAAAAACCAAATCTCTTCAGCTGAGAAATCGTGTTTTATGCAGTTGTATGTAGTATTCCTATTCCACCATTAGCCTTAAATTGTTGAACATTCTTTGGAAAATCATCAATTAGTATTGCAGGCCTCTTTCCTATGTTACTACCCTTCATAGCAAAATCTTTCTTTTCTCTACGCCTCACTATGTTTATCATAAAATTTTGTGTGTACCCTACTTCTTTTCGTAACCATCTCATTTTTCCTGGTATACAGTTAGGGTCTTCTATACTATATGCTGATAAAATATGAGGATTATGTCTTTTTAGAAACGACCAAAGTTGTTTACCGTCTCTAGTCCAAGGCATATTTGCCCAATAGTTTTTAGTTTTTCTAATAGAATCCCAATCTTGTCCAGTTCTTAAACCTGTCCAATCTTGTCCTGTTGCTCTTTTGGCTGCAAGAATGAAGTCACATAACACTCCGTCCATATCAACATAGATACGAGGCATGTCACCATTTGCTTCTCTATATAATTCTTTATAATCTCTCAAGAGATATCCCCTTAATGAAGATTGCCGTTAGGTGTCTTTTGACCTCCAGAATATACCCCAATCTCTACCTCAGGATTTACCTCTATTTTAGATTTACCTAAACTCATCTTTAATTTTTTCTTGTCAACACTCTTTGAATCTGGTCTGTCTTTGGCATTCTTATCTAAGATAGCGTTTGCAAGACCAGTTCTTAAAGGTATTTCTCCTGTATCAGGATTAGGTTCAGGTTTTACAGTTTTATCTTTTTCTATTTTTAATTCTAGTTCTAATTTTTGAATCTTATCTTTAAGAGACTGTATCTCACCGGCAGAGTTATCTACTACAGGCACTTCTTTTGCTTCGTTTGTAGAAGGTACTAAAAGATAGTCTCTTAATTTATTCATACTATTAGCAGCGATAGCAATTTTATTCATCCACCAACTAGGTAAGTCGTCTTCTGGATTCATACCTTGTAGTTTAGACAACATTTGAGAAGCGTCTTCAATAGTAGTCTTACATTGTCTAACAGCAGACGCCACATCTGTATGTCCATCTTCTCTTACTTGTTGTAGCGCTTCTCTGAATGTTTGTTTATATTTCATTTTTATATATTCTTCCTAGTTGCAGTTCCTCTTCCAGTAGTAGTAGTTGTGTTTTTACCATCAAATACACCACCCTCAATAGTTGCATTTCTATGTTTCTTTTCCATATCTGCTTCTAATTTATCATATTTTTTTTGTGCTTCTGCTTCAGTATTTGCTGAGATATCGCCATAAACTAATTGTGTTTTTGCACCTGTGTCGATATCCATTTCATACTTAAACTTAGCTTCAGTTAGACTTTTTTCCCCTAAACCTCTTGCCAGTAAATATGCCTCTTCTATTGAACCAGGTTTAGTTTTCAAATATTTCATATCTTTACTCCTTTCATTAAATGTTCTAGTTGACGCAGATATTATATTTGATTCACCATACGTAGCATTAATCTTTTTCATAGCAGTTTGCATTTTAGGTGCGTCTTTAACTTTTGCCATATCAGCGCCGCCATTGTTTTTAACATCTGCCCTTACATCTGACTTCATCTACATGGCATTCATGTCTTTCATAGGTTTATCTTCTTTAGATTTATGTGGGTCTTTAACCATTGCATTAAGTTTTAAAGCGTCTGGTGTCATATCATCATCGCCAGTTTTCATTTCTTTTTTTGATTTCATATATGAAGATTTGATAGGCATTTTCATGGCATTCATTTTCATCATTTCTATAACTGCCTCATTTTTATCTTCTACTTGCACAGCACCTTGTCTTTGCATCATAGGTAATTTATCTTTATCAATAACAAAAACTCTACCTTTGTAGTTGCCTTTTGTCATCATTACCATAGCATCTTTATTCTTGTCTTTGAATTGTCTTTCAAAATTAAAAATTGAACCAGGTAGTGATTCTTCTAATTCTACTTCTTCTTTTTTCTTTTTGCCTTTTTCTTTATAACCACTAGCAAATGCAGCCTTTCTTTGGGCATCTGAAGCAAAACCTTCTTTCATTGCCATCTCCATTTTCTTCATCATTTCTTTCTTCATCATCTCAGGCATTTTACCCATTTCTTTCATCATTTCTTTCTTCATCATTTCCATTTTTTCTGGGTCTTTTTCTGCCTTCATCATTTCCATTTTCTTCATCATTTCTTTTTTCATTATTTCGGCATTTAACATACCTCCATCATTACCTTGACTATCTGTTCCGTATTCTTTGATTAGTTCTTCATTCTTTGCAGTATGCATTCCGTCTACATGTTTAAAGAATTTCTTTTTATCAGCATCCGATTTAAGGTCATCAAGGGAGTTAATCCCGAAGTCCTTCATGGCCGCTTTGAACTTATCTTTGTAAGTTGCTTCGTTCATGTTGTCTCCCTTTTCTGTTTGTTCTTTTGATAGGTCATATGGAGTAACCCAATCACCTGTTCGTTTTTTTCTATCTAAATCTTTTCTCATCAATTTAATTGCATCAGTCTTACCTAGATAAACTCTTTTACCTTTCTCATCAAACCAACCTTGTTTCTCATTGTCGTATTTGATACCTTTACCAGTTATGGTTGTAAATTCTTTTAAGTCTGGATTAAATTCTTCTTCTTCTATACCTAGTTTCTTTTTAACCATGTTAGTTGCAGTTGCAAATCTAACACTATCACCGTCTTTACCATATCGTTTAATAAAATCTTTCTTAGCCATATCATCTGCCTTTTTATGTACCATTTTAATTTGTGATTTAGATAAGTCTGCCTCTAGTATATAATCACCATCTCTGTGTTGTCTTACACCAGGCATATTTTTTAGTGTATCTTTTGTTATATCAATACCAAATTCTCTTTTGACTTGTTGTTTTAAATCATCAAACCCAGCTGCACCACCTTCTTTTTCAAGTTTATCGTGAATACTTTGTAGAATCTTTTTAAATATACCTTCATTTAAACTCATCTTCATTAATGTTTTACTATCAAAGTCTTTATCTTTTGAAAACTCTGATTCTAAAGTTTCCATGATATTTAAATTAATACTTTTTTCTAGAAGTTTATTTATTTCTTTTTCTTCCATCAAATGAGCGTCAACACCTGAGGTGTCTTTAAGACCTTTCATTTGTGCATATTTTTTAGCGGCATCATATGTACCATTTGCTTTAACAACTTCTTTACCATGTTTTACATGAACAACTGTATATGTTCTTTCTTCTGACATATTCATCATTCTATAAGCATTATGACCACCTGACCAGTTTAATTTCTTTTGTGCATCTGAATAAGGATTATCTATATATTTTATTCCTTTTTTAGCTGCTTGTTGTCCTTGTTTATATTCAGGTGATAGTTTGTTCATTGACATCATAGGTGTTTCATTAAATAGTTTAGATATATCTGCACCAGAAATATAGTCTGGTAATATATCTTCTAAATCGCCTATAGTAACATTTGCCATTTTGGCAACTTTAGGGGCAAAATCTTTCATAGTTGGACTTTTCTTCATTTTTAATGCAATGTGTTGACCTCTTAAACTAGCACCAACAGGAAGTTTGGCTTCACTAACAGATGCGGCTAACGGTTGTTGAATACCTAATCTTTTCATTTCTTTTTCAATCTCTAGGTCAGTTAGTTTTTCACCTTGTTTGTCTTTTGCCATTTGCATACGACCCTTTTGAATAAATAAATTATCTAATTTTCTACTACTCATTGCCTCTTCTAGTTCTTCATCAGCGATTACTCTTACATCATCGCCATACTTTGCCATAACTTGTTTATGAACACTCTCTACATCTTTTGCACTATCAACTGTAACTTGTGAACCAGAAGCAGTTACTTCACCGTCGCCCACTTTATTAGCAAACATTCTAGCAATTGTTCTTGCCTGACCAGCGTCTTTACACATGTACTCTAGATAATCTTTGTATTCTTTTAAATCTTCTTCTTTCATTTCTCTAGCTACACTTTCTGGCACACAATTAGGTACCCTTTTGCCTGTTCTACTAGATTTTTTAAAACCGACTTGTTTATATCCTGTCCAACATGCCTCTTGTTGTAACTCTTCTGCCTCTTCTAAATTAATTGTTTCTTTAATATCTGCAGGTTTCATTCCATGTTTTATAACTAATTTAGAAGATGCACCAGTTGATATAAAAGGTATATCAGCATTCGCTAACTTTTTAAGCATATCTTTTGTCATTTTATCTAACATGTTACTCATTTTCTTAGCATTATCTATGGATATAGTTTTACCTCTCATAGGTTCATACTCTTTTTTCAGAGTTGCTAATTGTTGAACAGTAAATTCTTTTAATTCTTTAAATGTTAATGGCATTATTTTAACCTCGAATAATATTTTTTGACTAAAGCATTTCTTTTTGTATAATCAGGTTCAGTTATGTGACCTCTTTGTTTATGTCTTTTATCAATGTCTATCATGTCTTTGAATTCTTGAGAAGAACCAAATGCTCTTGCTAACATAATAGCATTTAAAGAATGGTCGTTATCGTCTTCGTTTGTCTTAAAATCTGCTTTAGTGAAACCTGTTTTGTTTACTAATTTTAGTAGGTCTCTTTCTGTGAGTTGATATGTTTCTTCTTCTAGTTCAACACTTTCTTCAAAGTTTTCTGCTGTTATTTCAACTCCTCTATCATAGAAGTTTCTTATATCATTTAATTCTCTGTTTATGTCAGAACCACTCTTTGCAGTAACAGTCATTTTATTATTATTCGTAGTTACCTTATGACCTAGTTTTTCTAAATCTTTTTTTGCTCTCATCATATCAGAGTTCATACCAAGTGAAAACTGTACAGATGCTTTTCTAATCTCAGTAATTGTTTCTTCCCCGATGCCTATAACTGTATCACCTTTTGTCTTAGAGTTAGGTCTAACTGGCACAATTTTAACAGGTTTCTTAACACCTACTTGTGTCTCTGCACCTTTCATATTGATTTGTGCATGTTTCTTTCCGTCTTGACCTTTATACAATCCTATGATTTTATTATCACCATCTATAATTGCATAGTCAAAATTTTCATTGATTTCGTCTTTTGGGTCCCTATATGCTCTTGCTTCAGAAAGAGCTTGACCCATTGATTTTATTGTTTTATACATTGCAGTTATTCCTTGTTAAACCTTTTCTTATATTTATCTATTGTTCCACCTTCATTCTTGAATTTTTTCAAGTCCTTATAAGTTATTTTGTCATTTGTCTTTCTAAAATTCTGAATTGGTTGGCCTGGAGTCATTTTCATTGTGTGTTGAGTATAGTCATCTGTGCCTATTTCATAGCTTTCATACTTAAATACTTTACTTGTTGTACTAAAATTAGGTTTTCTCATAATAGTTTTGTTTGTTACTTCAAACTCATTACCTTTCTTTTTAATGACAACAGGTAAATTTAAATTTGTTGACATATCTTTTAACACAGCTTCTATATCAGGATTATTAATAATATTTGTTGCTTTATTTCTTTGTATTTTCTTAAAAAACTTTTGTAGTTCAGATACTTTAATTGCTGGACTATTTCTAGTGTCATTCATTCTATCTACAAAGTGCCTTGTAAACTCTATATCAACACCATACTTTTTGAGTATTCTATCTGCAAATCTTTCTAAATCATTTATTTCTCTTTGTGTTACATCTTCTTTCTGCATCTCTTTAGTTTTCTTTTTCATCTCATCAATATACTTACGATATACTGCTGCTTCTGCTTTCTTACCCATTTCTTTTGCACGTTGTTCCATTGCAACAGCAGCTTGAATTTTATGTGCATGTGTTTTGCCAGAGTTTTTAATCTTGGTTATACTTGCCTTTGCAGTTGCAACATCTTTAAATCCAAGACCATGAATTGTACCTTTTGGGTTTTCATCTGTATATAAATCAGAATGTTTATCTGAACCTGCAGGTTGACCTTTCTTTCTAGGTATTCTTGGTGCTTCTTCTAATGATTTTAAATCATACAACCATGCCTTCTTAATAAGACCTTCAGTTTCATATGAAACATAATTTGAACCTCGTCTTACAATTACACCCATTGAACCATCTATATGTTCAACTACATCACCAACATTAAATATATTTTCTTGATGATATTCTTCTCTTAAAAAGTTTGTAAAACTTTCTACATAACCTTCTCTTATACCCATGCCCTTTTTAACAGCATTAAATAATTCTTTTGTATCTCTATCTGAAAGTCCAGTAACTCCTGTTTTAAAGTTTCTATAATCGTTGTTCTTTGCCATCTCTCTCATTTTAGAAGCTGACATTCCTGCAACACCTTCGGCATCTGGATCCCTTTCGCCAGAAGAAACTACTGTAACTTTTTTATAATTATAATCTCTACCATTGTACTTATCAGCAAGTTCTTGAAAGGCTCTTTGTCTATCACTACCTGCCACCATGATTACTTCACCATACATTTTATCAAAAAATTTCAGTATCTCCATAAATGTTCTTTGTGTTCCACCAGCTGCTTTGATGTTATTTTGTGGGAACATCTTTTTCAGAAATCTAACTTTTGTATTTACATCTAGTGGGTTACTTCGTTTGTCGGTTGAGGCACTAGCGTAAACAATGTGATTAGCGTTGTTCTTTCTAGCTTGTACAATCACCTCTTTCATCAGTTTAGCATGACCCGTAGTAGGAGGGTTAAACCTACCAAAAGCAAAAATTAATTTGGCGCTTTTATCTAATGCCTCTCCGACCACCCTCGCTTCGCTTTGGGCGTCATCAACACTTTTTAGTGAGTCTATCTCACTATCTGTTACTTTACCATCATCTAAAATCTTTTTACATTTTTTCAAGAATGTAAGATAATGATATTTCTCTAACATTTTGTAAACTACATTTGCAGGTAATCTATTTTTAATACTGTAAGTTTTAATTTCATCTGGTGTCATATCTGTATCAAAAGCTGCTCTTCTTTCAAGGTCAACTTTGTTACCAATATCTGTTAAGTCTTGTATATCTTTTTCTATTTCACCTAGTTTATTACTAATTCTTTTTTCTAAGTCTTTAATCTCACCAGGTTTTAATTCTGTTAATTCATCATAGTCTATAATATCTCTTTTTAATTCACCCTTTAACATATCTATTTTGTCAACTTGTTTTTGAAAGTCTTTTAGATATAAGTTAGGATTAAAATCAAATTCTTCTGGTCGTTTTACAAACGATTGACCTTTAATATCAAATACAGCATCTGCTTTTTCATTTTGTTCATCATAGGTTTTTTCGTCTGTAATAAAATAATAGTTTATAGGATGTTGAGTGCCAGGTATTAACTTACCTTGTATATTATCTGGATTACTAGAAGCCAAATACTTTTTGGATAGTCTTAATCTTTCTTCTTCTTGTTTTTCTTCTGGCACATCAAACAAAACATTGATATCTAAATCAGCATCATTACGATATCTTTTCGTAAGTATAGAACCTATCAAACTATACTTTAATATAGGATACTCTGATTCAAACTCTTTGAATTGTTCTGTAATTAATCTTATTACACTATCTTTAATTTTAGGATTGCTTGTATCTTCGTCATCAAATACAGCAGGTGCATATGTACGTCTAGGTATATCAATGATTGATTCTTTAAATAGTCTAAAGCTTTTCATTTTCTATATCCTTAATAATTTTGTTTGCAATATCTTTTGGTTCAGGACCTTCTGCCTTTATCTTTAAAAATGTTTTATTAACATCATTTGAACTATCTTTTTCTAATTGTCTTAGAACTGGACCAGTTTCTTTTTCGTACACACCTATTCTGTTTTTAATAATCTCTGGTTTATCATCTTTTCTACCACGAGCAGATAATCTTCTAATAACTTCTTTTTCTGATACATCTAAAAAGACAACATAATCATAGTTGACGTTCTCTTCTTTCATCTTGTTTAACTGTTCCATGTTTCTAGGAAAACCATCAAGTATATAACCTTTTTTTGTATCAGGTTTTTCTAGTCTATCTTTTAATGCTTTTATTACATATCTTAAAGGAACTAAATTACCAGCGTCCATTATCTTTGCAACTTCTGGATTTGTCTTTTGTAATTCTCTCATCATATCACCCATGTAGATATGAGGTATTTTAAAATGTTTATTTAAGAACTCTGAATAAGTTGATTTACCAGAACCAGGTCCACCAATCATTATGATACGAGTCATAGGCATATCAATCTCAATTGCTTCTAAAAATTGTTTTAGTGATTTCATTATCCTTTTACCCAATCTTTGGCCATGTTAAAGTTTGCCTGACTAAATTCTAATCTATCAACTAACTTAACAGCACCACCTTTTTGTATTGCCACATATCCTTCTGGATTTGTAACTTTGTATCCATTCTTTGTTCTTAGAAATGAACCAATACTTTGTATTGTATTTAATTTTTTTAGTAATACAGCCTTCGCTGTTTGAAATGTTATGTATGTTGCAATTGCAAAATATAGACCATCTCTATTTGGTCTTAATATTTTCATTCCTGCTTCTAGTATCTCTTCATACTTTTGTTTTGCCTTATCAGTTTTTTTACTATCAATTTCTTTTTTTAATCTGTTTCTAAAATACACTTCAAAATTATTTGCTAACTTTGATGTATTTGTAATCGCTGTACCTTGTCTTATGTAAGTATTAAAAAATGTTTTAAGTTGAACACCAAGAGATAAAGGACCAGTATCTTTTTTTAGTTTATCAATAAACGCACCTGCCTTATAAGCAGAACCCTCTGCCATTCTAATAACAGCATCAAATGATTTCTCTTCGTTAGAATTAAAAGCTGCAGTATCAACTCTTTTGTAAGTTGCATCATCAAAGAATACATTTTTATTCTTTTTTAAACTTCTGACGCTAGCGCCAAAAGATGCTTTTAGAGATGCCATTTTACTGCCTGAATATGATGTATGAAATATAATACCAAGTTGTGCTTTATCAATATTACTGTATAGAGAACTACCAAGTAGTCCTGTTTTAACAACAGGTACAGCATATGTAATAGTGTTAGGAGTAAATACGATTGACTTTTGACCTGCGACTGTAGCAGTCTTTTTATCACCACTTGTAAATAGTAAGTCGCCTTGTAAGATTCCTGATATACCTAGAGATGGTAAAAGTTTTAAACAAATCTTTAGTTTGTTTGCAAGTTCACCACTATGATTTCTACTAATATCAGCATTTGTATAGTTTATTTTAGGAGTAACATTAAATATAGATTTAGTGCCAACAAAGAACTTTTTGTTTTCTGGATTGATACCACAGAAGACTGCCGGCGCCCCGTCCCATTTTACTGAAACTGTGGATCCACCTGACCCTCCCTGTAACATTTGTTTGATAGACTTCAGAAATTCAATGGCTGTTTTAGCACCTTTACTACCATTGTTAATTATTTCGTCTTCTAAATGCTCAAGATGTGTATTCTTATCTTCTACAAGATAATCTTGAAATTTCTGCATTATGCACTTTCTCCATTAATGTATATATTATAACACAACTATTTATAAAAATCTAGCTGTTTGTTTACTTGTACCCTCTGTATAGTAGTTTTAACCCCAAGTAAGCTCCTAATTTACCTTTTTGTTTTGCTTCTCTATATTCACTATCGCTTCTAATAGTCATTAACAAAGTGAGTTTTTCTCTACCAGCAAACACATCTATAAACCACTCTTGAACTGAAGCATTGTTTAAGTATGCCCTAACTTTGTTAATCTTTGGATATAATTTTGCTAATTTATCGCCTTGTTCGTCAGCTCTAATTCCTATTGCTTTTACTAAAGTCAAAGGTACTTCGTCTGAACTACCTGGTGTTTGTAATCTAAACTCTTGACCTATCCATTTTTTTGTAGCATCTAAATCTTTGTTGATTAAATCACACATATGTTGACGACAAACTTTATTTTGTATTTGATATAACTCATCAAACTTTTTTTCGTTTCTTTTGAATTGTCTTAAAGCAGCATTGACAACTTCAGGATTTGGTTTTTGATTTTTACCACCTATATCAATCCAATTATTTTGATTAACAGATTTGGGTATACCTGGTAGTTTAGAATAACATTGTTTCCACAATTTTTCTTTTAACTTTTTTTCAGATTGCGAATCTGACTTTACCCACATATCTTTTTTTATTGTAGTACGAACATAACTGTTCATCTTAGGTTCTGCTGATTTAGCAGTTCCTGCTTTTAAACTTATACCTGAGATTTTAGGAGAACCTGTTTTAAAAATTATGAAGATATCACCTGCGTGATTACCAGGAACGCCTTGAGGTTTTGCTCTGTATCCCCATATTACTTTATCTATAGGCCTAGTTTTGTTAAGTTCGTAAAGATATTTTAATATGCCAACTGCATTACTTAATTTTTCTTGACGCATATCAGGTCTAATTCTAAAGATGTCCTGAATAAAAGTATATGCTGAGTTTACATCGCCATTATCTACAAATGCTTTTCTACTTGGACCACCATTTAAAGCTTTGTTTTCTGCTAAACTGACAATATAATCGCTCATATCTTCAGGTCTATTAATTAACCTTTTATTATTAAACGCTAAAGCGGGAAATAATTCAGTAATAGTAGAGTTTATAGTGGTTTGTTTACCGCCTGTTAAAAATTGTTCTGCCATACTATTATTTATATAACAGTATCACTTTTTTGTCAAGCGTTAAAAAAAGATAATTTAAGCGGAAATGCCGTCTCATAGCCGCCTGCTAGGCGGTGTTAAGAGCTGTTCGTGTATGATAATACCCCCTAATTTTAGTTAGGAAGTGCTTTGCCTTTGAATACTACTGATACATTTTCTTTATCGTTCTCAACAGACCTTAAGGTATAAGGTATTCTTGAGTCAAAGACTATGACTCGACCTTGTCTTGGCCAACATGATTTCACAATGTTTACAATTGGGTCACCATTGAGACCATAGGGCGTATTAATTGATATTGCTTTCATATCATCTGTAAAATTAGGTGTCCATAAATCTAGTGTACCACCATCTTCTGGTTGCAAGTCTGGTGCTAAATTTACAATGACCGTATAACAATTACCTACTTCAGCAGTAGGATAAACTTTATTAGTGCTTTTATTATATATATCAATATAAGAATCAATAAGGTCAATACCAGGGTTTACTTGTTCCCAAAGGTCTCTAACCCAATCTTCAATAAGTAAATTTTTTGCTATTCCGTTTTGATATTTTTCTAAAGCACTTTCATAATATCTTTTGATATCGTTTTGAGGTATTGTATCATCAGTATGTCGTATAACTTGACTATAGTCTCCACCTATTAGAGCATCAGCACTTACTGTAAAAACTTTACCAGTTTTAGTATCTGTAATCTCAAACTTACTAGGTTGCTCTGGGTTACCTATTGATTCAATATCAAATTTGCTTTCGTTTACATC
>VMHT01210344.1_pt1 | contig 14780 bp, 13 predicted proteins | sample 4693611 | NCBI WGS metagenome assembly VMHT01 (sample SAMN12280063, study PRJNA550983) | marine metagenome | isolation source: seawater sampled from same location over 5 years 0.02-0.2 micron viral filtrate | place: USA: collected off the coast of southern California halfway between the port... ... | reverse complement strand
GCTGCAATCTTTTTAAATAAGCCGCTATTAATAGAAGGTCCTGCTGGAACTGGAAAAACATACTTAGCAAAAACATTATCTAAATTACTTCAAAAAGAATTAATAAGGCTTCAGTGCCATGAAGGCATAGATGAAGATAAAGCTATTTATGAATGGAACTATAAGAAACAACTTTTATCAATACAAAATGAAAAAAATGAAAAAGATTTATTTACAGAGGATTATCTGATTGAAAGACCAATATTGCAGTCAATAAAAAATGACAATTGCCTTTTCTTAGTAGATGAAATTGATAGATCTGATGAAGAGTTTGAAGCTTTGCTTTTAGAGGTTTTAGCTGAAAATCAAGTAACTATTCCTGAACTTGGAACTATTGTTGGCAAGAAGAATAATTTAACAATCTTAACTTCAAATGCAACAAGAGAATTATCTGAAGCTTTAAGAAGGAGATGCATTTATTTTTATTTAGACTATCCATCTGTTGAGATAGAGACAAAAGTTATATTAAATAATGTAAATTCAATCTCTAAAGATAAAGCCAAGAAGTATTCACTTTTTAGTGCGTTTCTTAGAAAACTTAATTTAAATAAACCGCCATCTCTAATAGAAACAGTTGAATGGGTAAAATATAATCATGAAAATAATTACGATAAATTAGATTCAAATATCGGAATTCTAATTAAAGATAATGAAGATCAGGCAACATATACAGAAAAAATAAAACAAGATAATGAATTTACAAACTGATGATGTAATAAATTTTTCTACTACCTGTAAACAAAATAATTTACAATTTCCTCCTGAAAGATTTAGTGACTTGATAAGTTATTTAAACATACATGACTTTGATTCAATTAATGATGAATTACAAATTATGTATCATTTACTTCCAAGCAATAAGAGTGAGAAAGATCAATTAAAAGATTTAATTAGCCAGTATTTTGGGTATGTTATAAAACAGGAAAGGCCAGAGTTTATTGATTTAGATGAGTATAAAGACAAAAATTATTTTGATAATTTTGTAGACGGTGTAAATACTAGATTTCATAATGTACCAAAAGATATTCTTAATAATTTTGGTGAAATTGATTTCAGTAGACCAGTTTCAAATATGTATTGGTTAAACCAGATTAAGAAATCTCAGAGTTATGAAAATGAAATTTCATTCTTTAACATTTCTTTTGAAACCGAGCTTGACCAGATTGTTAATAGTCAAAATAAAGAGAACTTTACTAACAGCTTGGATATGAAATTGCTTGAATTCATTCAGGAAATGAGGAATCAATTTAAAGAATCATATATGCCAAATGAGTTAAGTCAAAAAGAAAATCTTGAAGAAACCGATTTTCTATATACAAATAATGATGAAAGAAATAAATTACTTAAAGAAACTAAAACCCTTGGCATGATGTTAGCTAATAAATTTATAAAGCACTCTAATTCTTTATCTAAAGGTAAATTAAATCTAAGAAAAACGATTAGAAAGTCTTTACAAAATGGTGGCTCATTATATAGTACAGTTTTTAAGCCAAGAGTGAAAAAGAAACCAAGATTGATTTTACTATGTGATATCAGTGGATCAATGGCTCTCTATTCATTGTTTGGATTGACTCTATTATTTGGAATAGTTCAGAGATTCAGATCTGTAAAAGCCTTTGTATTTATAGATGGAATAACTGAGATTACAAAAGATTTACAAAAAATGAAAATTAACAATATCAAGAGTATATTAAATAATTGGAATAGTTTTGTAAAAGCTGATGGCCACTCTGATTACCAACGTACATTTGATGAGCTGATATTAAATAAAAAAATTGTAAATTCCTCATCCAATTCTTTACTTGTGATTGGTGATGCAAGGAATAACTACAGGTCGATATCTAAAAAAACTATAAGCAAACTATCAAAATCTTTTGAAAATATATATTGGATGAATCCAGAGAGAAAGCAGTATTGGAATACAGGGGATAGTAGGTTTATGGATTTTCAAAAAGTATGCGAATCCTATAGTGAAGTAAGAAATTTTATCCAATTAAAAAATTTTATTGAAAATATAAATTTTAAAAAGGTTATTAAATAATGAAAGTAGGAATACTTGGTGGAACATTTGACCCCCCACATTTTGCACATAAAGAAATAGCGTACAGATCTTTAAATCAGTTCAATCTTGATAAAGTGCTTTTTATTCCTACTGGTTTTTCTTGGCAAAAAGATAGTTCAGTCTCGTATAAAAAAAGATACGCAATGACAAAATTACTAATAGAAAATGAAAGTAAGTTTGAAATAAGTGATATTGAGAACAACCAAGATGAACCTACATATACTGCAAATACTTTAGAAAAACTTGGTTTAGATAAAAAACGTTCATTTTTTATATTAGGTGCGGATGCAGCATTGGGAATTAAATCTTGGCACAACTATGTAATTTTAGCTAATTTTGTACAGTTTTTGATTGCTCCAAGACCTGAAATTGATGTTACACAAATTGAAGAACATTTCCCATTTGATTACGAAACAATCTCTGGGGAAGAGTTAGACATTAGTTCCACCCATATCAGAAGCTTAATTGAAAATAATAAAAATTTATTAGAACACTTACCTGAAAATATTATTCAATTTATTAAAGAAGAGTCTGTTTATTAAGATTTCCAAGTCTTTTTATATAAGAGTATTGCTATTGGAAAAATTTCCAATCTACCAACAATCATTAAAATACTTAAAATAATTTTTGAAGCACCATCAAGAAAATAGTAGTTGTCGACAGGTCCAATTTCAGCTAAACCAGGCCCTATATTATTCATCGCAGACGCAACAGCACTTAAAACCCCTTCAAATGAAATAGCATTACCAAATGTATTAATAGAAATACTTAAAGCAAATGTTCCCACAACAAAAATAGCAACATATAGAATAAAGAAAGTTTGAACAGATTCAATCATTTTTTCTGGCAAAATAGATTTCGACATTCTTATTTTAAATATTGCATTTGGATAAAATATTTTTCTAATCTCATTTCTAACTGACTTCAGTAAAGCTATAACTCGTATTGTTTTTATACCTCCAGCTGTAGATCCAGCCATACCACCTAAAAACATTAGGCCTAAAATAAAAGTTCTATAATTAATATTCCAATTTTCATAATTTAAATTTGTAAAGCCAGTGGTTGTAATTAGTGTCAAGGATGTGAAAAAAGCATCGTTTATAGCTTCACTAATTCCAGTTGAAATTGAATACGTTTTAGCAAAAAATATAGTAGAACTAGCAAGTACAATTGACGTATAGAATTTAAATTCTGTACTTTTAAAAAAATCATTCAAACTACGTGATCTAAAAGTTCTTAATAACAATATAAAAGAAATTCCAGAAAGATACATGAATAAGTTTATTACTGCTTTACTTTGTTCAGAAAAATTACTTACAGATGAATTAAATGTACTGAAACCTCCAGTCGAGAGTGTTGTCAAAGAGTGATTAAAAGAATCAAATAAAGTTAATCCAGATATGTATAAAAGTATTGTTTCAATAATTGTTAATGAAATATAGACTATCCATAATAATTTAGCCGTATCTTTAAACTTTGGAGTTAACCTATCTGCTGAAGGACCGGGAGATTCAGCTTTAAATAGGTTGATGCCTCCGGAGCCAATTAATGGCAATACGGTTATTGTTAACACGATTATGCCCATTCCACCAAGCCATTGTGTAGTTGACCTCCAAATAAGAAGAGATTTATCAACTGACTCTACATTAGTAATTATCGAAGATCCAGTTGTTGTTAAACCAGAAATTGTTTCAAACAGTATATCTATGTAATTCAAATTAATGTTTGAAAATAAGTAAGGAATTGTACCAAACAAAGATAAAAGAATCCACGACAGACCTACAGCTCCAAAACCTTGTATGGTATTAAGTTGACGAGCAGGACTAATATATTTTCTAATTAAATATGAAATAAGTAATGATGATAACAATAAAAATAACAGCGAGTTGGCATAGTCTGTCCTTTCATTGAAATATGCATGCAGCATTGACGGCAATAAAGATATTCCAAGAACCGGTAAAAGACCCCCACTAATAAAAAGAATTATTTTAAACATTAGTATTTAACAAAATACGTTTTCAATTTCTTCAATTGATTCAGGCAGTGTAAAAACTATTAACCTATCCTTATTTCCAAACTTCCAGTTACCTGAAGGGATATACGTTTTCTCTCTTCTTATTACACCAGCAATCAAACAATTTTGAGGAAGCTCCAATTCGGTCAAAGACTTGTCTAGAACATGACAGTTTTCTGAAAGAAGTATTTCTAAAGCTTCTACTTCAGTATCTTCGAAAGTAAGTGCTGATTTTACTTGATCTGATCTCACATCTTGTAATATTGAGTTAGCAGCAGTTATTCTTGTAGATATAGTTGCTTGGATGGATGTCTCCTTTAAAAGTTCAAGATAATCAATTTTGTTGACTCTTGTTATAATCTCAGGAACTCCAAGGGCATTTCCAACTAAAGAACACACTATATTTTTGGAGTCATTCTTACTGAGTGCAACTAGTGCAGTATCTGAACCCATACCCAGGTCTATGAGATTTTTAGGATCTTTTGGATCGTTATTCACAACAATTACGTGGGAGTTATTTTCTGCGATTCTATTACAATCTTTTTTATTGTCATCAATGACAACTACTTCGTAATCTTTATAAAGCCTGTCAGCTAGTAATTCTGAAGATCTTGAGGCGCCGATAATTATAACTTTTTTAATTTTATAATTAAAGTCAATACCAATTAGAGCAGTTGCAGTTTGAATGTCGCCACTTTTTACAATAATTTTTATATGATCGTCTTTATCTAGAACTGTCTTTCCATTTGCTATATAAGAAATTCCTTCACGAACATATGCAGTCACTAACCAGTTTTCTCTACCACCAAATTCATGAATATCCGCTAATTTTTTACTGATTAAAGGTGAGTCTTCAGTAAGCACTCCACCAACCGAAAGAATTTTACCACCACTAAATTCATGTATGTCATAAATTCCAGCTCTTGAAAGAAGCTTTTCTATTTCATCACAAGCACTTTCAGATGGGTCAATAATCTTATCAATATTTAAGTCATCTAGTTCACTTTTAAGAGAACTATCCTGTACTCTTGCAAATGATTTTTTTGTCCCCATATTTTTTGCAAGATAGCAAGAAAGCATGTTTACATTTTCGTCATCTGTAACAGCAATTATTAGGTCAGCTGATTCAGCACCGGCCTGCACAAGTGAAGAAGGGCTGCCTCCGTTACCATTGATTACAAGAGCATCTAATGATGAGTTTAATTCTTCAACTTTTAAACTATCAGATTCAATAACTGTAACATCGTGCTGCTCACTGGAAAGTTTATTTGCAAGGAAGTTACCAACTTCACCAGCACCTATGATGATAATTTTTTTCAAAATGTCCTCACTCTTAGGATAGTGCGTTTATAAATACATGGTAATATATTATTAAGTGTCAAATTTACAAAAACAAAAATTAATTGAATCATTTTTTTTAGACACTATTTTAGACTCATTACAATCTCAAAAAATTATTGATCTAAGTGTCTTTAAAGGTAGTAGTGAAATACCTTATAGCAATGTGATAATTGGAACGTCTTCATCAAATACTCAAATGAATGGTGTAGTAAAGAAATTAATGGATTTATTTGACACTAGAAATCTAAGGGTGGAGGGTAAAGACTCGACATGGATGTTAATTGAAGTTAAAGAATTATTAATCCACATACTTAATAAAGATGCTCGGGAATTTTATATGTTAGAAGATTTATATTTTGATTGTGAATTAATTTATCAATATGGATAATCTAAGTTTCAGGGGCTGTAGCTCAGCTGGCAGAGCGCTTGCATGGCATGCAAGAGGTCAGGGGTTCAAATCCCCTCAGCTCCACATAGTTGTATGAAAACTTTTTTTTTAGAAACAAAAGAACTCATTCTCTCACAGGGAATCATTGCAGTACTTGCAATTATCCAAATAAGAATAGTTGCTAAGGCTTTTGGCCCCGAACTATATGGAACTATTGGAGTTTACCTTGGTTTAATTGCAATTTGTTTTCGAGTATTAAATTCAAGAAACTCAGATTTAATTTTGATTAATTTTAAAAATACAAAAAAAAATTTTTTAAAAACTTCTATACTTTTTGAATTCTTTTTAGGACTTTTGTCAGCTGTATTGATTATTGTCTTATTATTAATATCTAAAAATTTTGATTTATTAAATTTATATAATTTACCTAATTATTTAGTTTTTTATATTTTTTCCAGAATATTTTTAAATGTAATGGAGGTATTTAAGGGTATTTACACACATCAGGGAGATATGAAAACCTATTCTTCTCTCGAAGCTTTTTCAAATATTTTAAGATTTTCCTTAGTGGTATCATTTGTTATTTATGAATCTTCTTTAGAAAGTTTCTTTAATGCTCTCTCAATTCATGCTTTAATAGTTGGGATTTTAGTTCTTTACTTACTATTAAAAAACAATGAACAAATCTTAGATTCTATTGGCATTGTTGAGTATTTCCAGTTATCAAAAAAAAGTTTTTATCAAATTCGTTCTGATCAAGCTGTAGGATTAATTCCAGCTCATTTAGATATTGTAGTAATAGGTTATTTTGCAAACTTTTATGCAGCAGGAATTTATAGAATTGCAAAAAAACTAGTTGACCCAATAAATTATTTAATTGTAGCTTTTTCTCCATGGATGCTTAATAAAATAAGTAATGATAGTAATTTCAAATTTAGCTCTTTGGTCAAAAGAATAATCCTACCTGCTTCTATAACGCTGTTTGCCTTCTACTTTATTTTTGGGAAGATACTAATTGATTTAATTGTTGGAGAAGATTTTGCTGACTCTTTTTATCCAATGTTGATATTGCTTGTTGGTTACATTTCATATTTTTTAACATTCTGGACAAGACATTATTTATTTCTTAATGATTTAATAATTAAACATACCTATGGTAGGTTAATAAATTTATCAGTATTTATACTTTTAACAGCTGTTTTGGCAAACACTTTTTCATATAATGGCATTGCTCTTGCTTTAACACTTGGAACAATAACACAAAAAATGTACGAACTATTTACTTATTTAAGGCATAAAAACTCCAAAAGTAAATTATGAACGATATGTTGATTCTTTAGTTAGAGTTGTATTGATGTTAAAAAATAAATATAAATTTGAAACATTAATTGAAAGTTTATTGATTGTTTCAATATTTCTAAGTTTTCTAGATGCATATCAACTATTTAATATACCTTTGAATTGGATTGGCGGTTCCTTAACAGTTTTATTTTTTGTTATTTTATATTTTTATGAAAATATGAAAATACCATCTTTAATCAAATTAGGAGTATTTGTTGCGTTATTACCAACCTTTTTTAAGTATCAAGTTATTAGTGATTTAATTGATGGTGAAATTTATACTTTATTAAGAGTTTTTAGTTTTCTTTCTTTTATTTTTATCTTCTATGTGACTTCCAAGTCCAGATTTAATTATGAAATAATTAATGCTTTAGAAAAAATTTATGTTTTCTTATTATCTATTTGCATATATACCTTCTTAGCTCAATTATTTAATTTTTTTGAACCCACTAGAAATAGGCCAGGAACAGGAATTTTAGGCTTTGATGCTCAAGTTAATTTTTGGATTTCTGGTAGCCACAGAATGGTAGGAACATTCAGGGAGCCAGTTTTTCTAGTATCTTTGCTTTTTCCAGTTTTTCTAGCTTTACATTTTAAAAAAGTGCAACCAATTTATTTCTACATATTATCCGGTATAGCTTTTGGACTAACAAAAAGTGAATATGCACTTATTCTTGTTATAGCATTTTCATTTATTCAAATCATTACTTACAAAATTAGTTATAAAATAATTTTTTTTGTTACATTATTTCTTATATCTTTCTTTATTCCAATTAAAGAATGCGATATAAGCCCTAAAAATATTGAATGCCCACAAATTTCAAATACAACAAGTGACACTTTAGTTTCTTCCCCTGAAAGTATTGAAGGAGGTAATAACAATCTTGAAATAGATTATGACATTAATGAAATTATTTTTGATGATCAAGAAAGAAGTGATATATTTAGATTTTCAATTGAATATATGAAATATAATATAGGATTTGGATTTCAAGGAACTAATCAAAAATACACTAAATTTCTTGCAAAGAATGTGCAGGATGAAATGTATTTAACAAATAGAACCCTTCCAAAATATTTAAAAATAAAATATCTTTCCAATCCCTTCGGTACTGGAAGATATTTCTTAACTTATGAAAATATTAATATTCAAAATAATTTTTTATTTAACTTTTTCTCAATTGGGTTTTTCTATCTATTAGCCATTCTTTTGTTACTGATTTATTTATTATTTGATAACTTCAAACGTTTTTTGTATGTATCAATGCTTATATTTACAATATCACTTTCTTCGATAGAGGATTTATTACCAATTTTTGGTTTGTGTCTTGGACTTGTGTTTACAATGGTGGATAATGAAGATTAAAAATTTTTCTGCTGGTCCATCTAAGATTCCAGAAATTGTTATAAATCAAATTAGTGATGACATAAAAGATTATAAGAATTTAGGATATTCAATTTTAGAACTCTCTCATCGCAGTGAAGCTTTTCAAGAAATAGTCAATGATGTAAAAGCAAAGATTGCTAAATTACTTAATTTACCGGAAGAATATGACATAATCCTACTTCAGGGCGGTGCGACTTTTCAAAATACCTTTATTCCTTCAAATAAACCAAGTTTAAATGGAAATATATTATTTTTTCTATCAGGAACATGGGGTAGAAAAACTTTCAACGACTTTCAAAAATATTTTGATGATAAAATTCCACACCACTCCCTTGAAAAAAACTTTTCTGAAGATACTTTTAAGAACTTACAGCAGGAACGTGAAGATTATATTTATCTTACTTCTAATGAAACAATTGAGGGTGTGCAGGTTAGAGATTTTAGTTTATTTAAAAATAAAAATTTAATAATAGATATGTCTTCAGATATTTGTTCTTACGAATTTGGGTGGGATAATATCTCCTATGTTTTTGCTGGAGCGCAAAAAAATCTTGGTATTCCTGGTGTTACAATATGTGTAATTAAGAAAGGTTTCCTAGAAGATAATCTCCTAACTTCTTATTTAGATTCTCATAACCATATTAAAAAAAATTCAAGTTTTAATACACCTCCGACTTTTTCAATATTTGTAATGTTAAAAGTTTTAAATTGGATTGAGGATAAAGGAGGAGTCAAAGAAATTGAAAGAGTAAATAAAAATAAAGCTGAAAAACTTTATGCATATTTAGATAAAAATGAATCCGTGTTTTCACTTGACGTTCCTAAAAAGTATAGGAGTTTGTCTAATATTGTATTTAACTTTAAAGACGAAAAGCAAACTCCAATTTTTTTAGATTACTGTGTTAATAATGGATACATTGGTCTTAATGGCCATAGAAGTGTTGGTGGAATTAGGGTGAGTAATTACAACAGTATCGATTTATTAATGATGGAAGATTTTATTTCTTTTCTGGATAGCTTTGTTAATTACAAATAATGATAATTAAAAATATAGAAAAAATAGAATTTGAAAATAACGCATTAGAAGCTTATAAAACTAAACTTAACGTATTTCGATTAGATAATATATATCCTCATGAAGAAACAAATGAGAATAGCAATATAACTTACGATATTGTTAAAAATTCTAACCTAGTTCTGGGAGTCGATTTCATTTTAGACGATAACAAAGTAGTAATTAAAGATAAATTGTTTATTCTAGATGGTCATCACAGGTTTAACTTTATAAAAGATAATAAAATTGATGAGGACATAGATGTAGTTTTAATAGATATAAGAAAAGTTTCTATTAACTCCTATAACTGTCAATTGATGGTTGATAAAGAAGAATTTACTAATAAAATTTATGAAGATCACAAATTTGCACCAAACAGACTTCAAGAAGAGTTAACTTTTTATATAAGTCTTAATAGACAAAAATATTTTTCAAAAAAAATTCTGAATATTAGGGATTTGTATAATTACAAAAAAATTTTGATGCAGCAAAAAATGATTATACCTACACCTAATAATTTAAAAAATAACTCACAAATTATTCAGTTCACACCACTTTCATATCAAGATTTTAAAAAAGATTTTGTGTTTCCTTATAAATCAACATGGATTTTGCCAAGGTTTGATAGTTGATAATACCTATTACTATATATATTAATTAGGGAGAATACATCCAGAAATGAATATTTGTCATGTTATCAATGATTTATCTAGAGGTGGGGCAGAAACTCATTTATTAAGCTTGGTCAAGGTACAAATTAAAGAAGGTCACAAGGTTACTGTTATTTTACTTGGAAATGATTTATATAATTTTATTTCACTAGAAGAAGAATTTAATTTACTAAATATAAGTCTAATAAGATTTAAAGGACCTAAAAAAATTCAAGGTTTAAATCCATTTTCGCTAATTGAGGCAATAAAAATATTTAATAATGGAGAATTTGATATTATTCATTCGCACTCTCCAAGGTCTAATTTATTAGCTCATTATGCCAAAAAATATTCAAAATATAATATTAAGCATATCATTACTATTCATGGAAAATATGGAACGTATCTTCAAGGCAATAAACAAGTAGACAAGATAAGAAGTTACTTTATATCTTCTCTCACAAAAATTTGGGAACAATCACACAAGGTAATTGTTATATCTGAAAGTATCCAAGAATGGCTAGAAACTGTTAACCCTAAAATATCTCCCGTAGTTATTAATTACGGAATTGAGATTCCATTAGTCGACAATGTTAAGTCATCAAACAAATTTACTATTGGATTTCTAGGAAAATTAAATCAAAATAAAGGAATAGAAGATTTACTTTCAGTCTATAAAGAAATCGAACCCCTTATTAACTCTAGTGATTTAAATATTAGATTATTAGTTGGTGGAGTAGGCCAAGAAGCTTATGTAAATAAATTAAAACAGTCTGTAGAAGGAAGGAATGTTAATTTTTTGGGGTACGTTTCAGACAGAAAAGATTTTTTTAGTTCATTAGACCTCTTTGTATTTCCTTCTTACTCAGAAGGACTTGGACTTGTATTATTAGAAGCTATGGCACATGGTGTATTAAGTATAACTAGAGATGTAACTCCTATGAATAAGATAATAAAAGACGATGAAACAGGGTTTTTGTTTAAAAATAATAATGATCTTCAAGATAAGATCTTTAAAATTAGAAAAATTGATAGTAATAATGTAAAACAATTTCAAAATAATGCTTTAGAGACAATCAAAAACTCTTACAGTATAATTCAGATGTATTCCAAGATTAACAAGGTATACAATAATTAAACTATGAATTACGAACACAAATCCATTGAATCGAAATGGCAGAAAATTTGGCAAGAAACCAGTCTTGCTGACTGCGATGTCTCTCAAACTAGAGATAATTTTTACAATTTATGCATGTACCCATATCCATCAGGAGATTTACACATGGGACATATCAGAAACTATACAATTGGTGATGTAATCACTAGATACAAACAAAAAAATGGATTTAATGTGTTATCTCCAATGGGTTGGGACTCTTTTGGACTTCCAGCAGAAAATGCAGCTATAAAGACCGGTATACATCCAAAGAAATTTACTGAAGAACGAATTAGTAATATGAGAGATCAAATACAAAGATTAGGGTCACTCTACGATTGGGAAAAGGAGGTTGCAGCTCACGATAAGGATTACTATAAGTGGACTCAATTCTTGTTTATCAAACTTTTTGAAAATGGCCTTGCTTATAAAGACGATGCTCCTGTAAATTGGTGTACTTCTTGTAAAACTGTACTAGCTAATGAGCAGGTAATTGAAGGAGGTTGTGAAAGGTGTGATACAACTGTTGAACAAAAAAACTTAAATCAATGGTTTTTCAAAATTTCTGAATATTCCGAAGAGCTTCTTAAAGGGTTAGATGAGATAGGAGACTGGCCATCCAATGTTAAATCCATGCAAGAGAATTGGATAGGTAAGTCTAAAGGAGCTGAATTTAATCTCAATATTTCAGATATAGATTTAAATTTTCCAGTATTTACAACTCGCCCTGATACGCTATTTGGTATGACTTTTGCAGTCTTGGCACCCGAACACAATATTATTAATGAAATTATTAAAATTTCTCCTAGTTCTGAAGAGATAAAAAAATATATAAAAAAATCAAAAGCAAAATCAGAATTTGAGAGAATGTCTATCACTAAGCAGAAGACTGGTATAGATACTGGATTATATGTTTTAAACCCTATAAACGGAAAAAAAGTATCTTTATTTATTGCAGATTATGTATTAGTTAATTATGGTACAGGTGCAATTATGGCTGTGCCTGGGCATGATGAACGAGACTATGAATTTGCAAAGGTTTATAATCTTCCAATTTTGCAGGTAATTATTGATGAAAGCCATTCTATAAATATTGATGATGAACCTTTTACTGAAAGGGGTGTGTTAATTAATTCTGAAGAATATAACAATTTAAATTCTCATGATGAAGCCTCAGTTGAAATATTAAAACATCTTAAAGAGAAAGGAATTGGAGAAGAGAAAACAATATTTAGACTAAGGGACTGGCTTATCAGCCGTCAAAGGTATTGGGGTTGCCCAATTCCGGTAATTAACTGTAGTGCATGTGGCCTAGTTCCAGAAAGTTTTGATAATTTACCGGTTCTTTTACCTGAAATTGATGATTACAAAAATTCTGAAGATTCTCCTTTAGCAAATAGTAAAGAATTTGTGAATACCTCTTGTCCAAAATGCGGAATTCAGTGCATTAGAGAAACAGATACTATGGACACATTTGTTGACTCATCTTGGTATTTTCTAAGATTTCTAGATTCAAATAATAATGATATGCCATTTGATAAAGAGATAATTAATTCATGGTTACCTATTAATCAATATATTGGAGGGGTAGAGCATGCAATTTTGCATTTACTTTATTCAAGATTTTTTATTAAAGCATTAAGAGATATTGGGATGGTTGATGTTAACGAACCTTTTCATAATTTATTTAGTCAAGGAATGATAAACTTTGGTGGCTCTAAGATGTCAAAGTCAAAAGGTAACGTAGTTGACCCAGAATCTTATTTTGCAACACATGGTGCTGATGCTTTAAGGTTATATATTCTTTTTATGGCACCACCAAGTGACGGAGTAGAGTGGAATGATGGAGGAATAGAGGGCACTAAAAGATTTTTAAACAAGATATGGGATAATTTTGAAAAAATATCATCTATTGAAATCGTTGAGCACAATAAATTAGATGCAGAAATTATTAGAAAAATAAATCAAACAATATTTAGTGTTACTAATCATCTTGATAAATTTGAATTCAACACCGCAGTATCTGATTTAATGAAAATTAATATCGAACTAACAAAATATTTAAGTTCAACTCCAGCGATATCCATAAGAACAAAGGACTATATCGTATTTAATATTTGTAGCCTTCTTTATCCTTTTGCGCCACACATAGCATCTGAATTGAACAATATGCATACAAGCCAAAATATAGCTGAGTTATCATGGCCAATATTCGATGAAACTAATTTAACAGATCCAACTTATGAATTAGTTGTTCAGATAAATGGAAAGAAGAGACATACCATAATAGTTAATACAGGGACTCCAAAAGAAGAAGCAGAAAAAATTTGTAAAATAGAATTTAAACTAGATGTAAAAAATTATAAGAAGATTATTTTTGTTGAAGATAAAATTATAAACTTTATTGGATAATGACTTATTTAATTGTTACAGATAGTCTCATTGATAATTTGGAGAATTTAAATTTAGATTTACAATATAAAAAAATATCTAAAGATAGTCTTAATTTAAATGAACAAAGTTCATTGTTTGAAGATCCTTTATATAAGTTTGTGTACGATGGTTTTTTTACTTATAAAAATCTTCAAGATAATCAATATAATTTTTCTTTAAGATATATTTTTCAAATTAAAAAATCTAACCTTCAAAAATTTCAAAATATTGAAAATTTAACTGTTGTCCATAATTCCTATATAGTAAAAGAAAAGTACCCTTGGGATTTATCAAATATTATTTTTAATAAGAACAAAAATTTAGATTCTGATTTATTATTTTATTTTTCAAATAAAGAAAATAATTTTAGAAGTTTTTTTAATTTTTTTACTAAAGAGGTTTTTAGACTTAAATTATTACTTAATGTAAATGCTGATGAAGTATCTAAAATATTAAATGAAAAAAAAGATTATAAATATGAAAAAGCTGATGGGCTATTAAAAAAACTTAGTGCAAATAATCTTGATGAAGCAATAAATTTAGTTTATAAATTAGAAGAAAAAATGTTAAAGGCATCTTACAATCAAGAAAATTCAAAAAGATTTATTATTGCCGCTAAGCAAAAGTTACAAGTTTGATATCTTTGACTTATTTCTATCTCTAAATTTTTTGTTAATAATACCTTTTGAATAGGCAATATCTAATGATTTCAAAGCTTGACTTTTATTTTCAGGAGTTATTTCTTTATTTTCTACTATTTTCAAAGTTGTTTTCAACTCACTTTTCAATGCTTTATTTCTAACATTTCTTTTAGAATCTTGTCGAATTCTTTTCTTTTGTGAATTAATATTTGCCATGTAAAACCTTTCAGTATATAAGATATTAACTTGATAAATATGTTACATAATAAAAATC
>VMHT01096760.1_pt1 | contig 14781 bp, 14 predicted proteins | sample 4693611 | NCBI WGS metagenome assembly VMHT01 (sample SAMN12280063, study PRJNA550983) | marine metagenome | isolation source: seawater sampled from same location over 5 years 0.02-0.2 micron viral filtrate | place: USA: collected off the coast of southern California halfway between the port... ... | reverse complement strand
TTGGTTGGAACAAGGGGTCAGTCGAATTGGAGAACGGATCTCGTCTCCTTGCTTCATCTACTTCTGCTTCTGCTGTTCGTGGGATGTCCTTTAATATTATCTTCCTTGATGAGTTTGCGTTCGTTCCGAATAATATTGCTGAACAGTTCTTTGCTTCTGTTTACCCTACTATCTCATCTGGTAAATCAACAAAAGTTATTGTCATCTCTACTCCACACGGAATGAATCTTTACTATAAGATTTGGCACGATGCAGAGAGAGGAAAGAATGAATATAAACATACAGAGGTTCACTGGTCACAGGTACCAGGTCGAGATCAGAAATGGAAAGAACAAACTATTGCAAACACTTCAGCTGAACAGTTTCAGGTTGAGTTTGAATGTGAATTCTTAGGGTCAGTAGATACTCTTATATCTGCAAGTAAACTTAGAACACTTGCATATGATGATCCTATTACTTCACAAAATGGATTGGATGTATATACTGAACCAGTACAAGATCACAATTATACTATTACAGTTGACGTTGCTCGTGGTATTGATAAGGATTACAGTGCCTTTGCTGTATTTGATACTACTACAGTTCCATATAAATTAGTTGCCAAGTATAAGAACAGTACTATTAAACCCCTCCTATTCCCAGATATCATATACAAAGTTGCTACTGCATACAATCAAGCATATGTATTAGTAGAAGTAAATGATGTGGGAGCTCAGGTATCTGATATCCTCCAGTTTGATTTGGAATATGAGAACTTATTGATGTGTGCTATGAGAGGTAGAGCAGGTCAAGTAGTAGGACAAGGGTTCTCTGGTGGTAAAGTGCAACTAGGTGTTAAGATGAGTTCTACTGTTAAGAAGGTAGGTTGTTCTAACTTAAAAGGATTGATAGAAGACGATAAGATAATCATTAATGATTACGATATTATATCTGAGCTGACTACATTTATTCAGAAAGGTTCATCTTGGCAAGCAGAAGATGGATGTAATGATGACCTTGCTATGTGCTTGGTTATATTTGCTTGGCTCAGTGTTCAGGATTACTTTAAAGAACTACACGATAATGATGTAAGGAAACGTATGTATGAAGAACAACGTGAAGCTATCGATGCAGATATGGCTCCCTTTGGTTTTATTAGTGACGGTATGGAAGAAGAAACCTTTGTTGATAAAGAAGGAGATGTATGGTCAGCAGCAAAGAGTGGAGATGAGTATGGAGAACGAACATTTATGTGGGAGTACCGCTAAAAGGTAGGAATTCATAAATAATTTCAAGACTAATTGAAAGCAATTTCAGGAGATTTAAGCAATGGCATCAACCCAACTGTCACCAGGGGTCGTTGTACTTGAGAAGGATCTCACTACAGTCGCTAACGCGACACTAGATAATGTGGCAGTGGTAGTGGGTTCCTTTGAGAAGGGTCCAGTTAATAAGATCGTAGACATCACTTCAGAGAAGGAACTACTATCTGTTTTCGGAAGACCAAACGATTACAACTACGAATACTGGTACAACGCTGCACAATTTTTATTGTACGGTGGAACTTTAAAAGTTATCCGTGCAAATTCAAGTTCTTTAAAGAACGGTATTGACACAGCACAGACAACTCTGACAACATTTAGTGCATCAGACACTACACTCACAGTAAGCTCTGCTGCGGATATTGCGGTTGATGATTATTTACTAATCGATGCTGAAATTATGCAAGTCACCGTTATTAGCGGTCAAGACTTGACAGTGAATCGTGGACAGCTATCTACTGCTGCTACTTCACACGCTGCTGGTGCTTCAATTACACTAATAGAAGATTCTGGTAACTCTACTACTATGAACCAAGGTGGAACCCTTGCTAGTGGTGGAACTGCCCTAACAGTTACTTCTGTTGCTGCTCTTTCAGTTTCAACAAACGATTACATCAAGATCGCTGACGAAATTCTAAGGGTTACTGCTATCGTCGGAAACGATCTAACAGTTACTCGTGGAGAACTAGAAACAACTGGTGCTGCACAGACAGACGGACAGACTGTTAAAAAACTTTCAGTAACAGCTTCAAAGACTACAATCAATGAAAGTACATCAACTGGTGTTGCTGCTCCAATCATCAAGAACTTAGAAGAGTATGAATCTACTGTAGAAACTGCTGCTAATGCTTGGAAGTATGGTGCACGTCATCCTGGTCTTTACGGTAACTCAATTCGCGTACTTGTAACAGACGCGGGTCCTGATCAAATTCTTTCACTTGCACAACCAACATCATCTGAGTGGGAATTCCAAACCACTACTGCTGTTTCTTACAGTGCTGCAAATGCTACTGCTAAGATCTTCCGTTACACAATTATTGTATCGCTAGACTCCGCTACCATTGCTGGTGACTTTAACAACGGTGAATACTGGAGAGCAGAAAGTGATGCTGCATCACCTGTAAGTATTGCTGTTCAAGGTACAGTCAAGGCATATGATCCTGTAACTAGGAAGATTGAACTAGATGTTAACTACACTCTATCATCAGATGTTCTTGAAGTTGGTGACGTTGTTGCTCTTTGGACTGCTGCTTCTGGTGGATCTAGAACTGGAGACAAAGCAAAAGTTGAAGCAATTAACAGACAGTTACACGTATTAACAGATGAGTCTGCTAATAGGTTCGAACCAAACTACACTGTAGAAGATGATAATGGAAGTGGTTCTCCAAACGTTCAAGTTGCTTCAGTAAGATCTGAGTATGATGAGCGTTACTTCGGTGGTGGACAAAAGTGGTCATCACTTGCTCCAAAACCAAGCACTTCACCTTGGGTCTCTGACCGTGGTGGTGACAATGACCAAATGCATATCGTTGTCCTTGATGGAGACGGTCTACTAACTGGTTCACCTGGATCTGTTCTAGAGAAGTTCCTCTTCGTATCTAAGGCATCTGATGCTAAAGGTGTACAGGGAGAAACAATATACTACAGAGACGTTATTAAAAATAACTCACAATATATCTACTGGGGTTCACACGAATCAGGTTCAGTCTTTGATGTAGATGCAGCTGCTAACGGTGACTGGGGTCAGTCAGGTATTAGCAGAAAATTTGACTTGATCAAACAAACTGCTGCTATCAAGACTAACGAAACAAATCTAGGTAGAGAAATCATCGGTACTGCTGGTGCATCAACTGTACGTTATGCAATCCAAGGTGGTCAAGATGGATACACACTTGCACGTGGAGAAATCCTCGGAGCATTTGATCTTGTTGCTGACAAAGAAACCATTGATGTAGATTACATCTTGATGGGTCCTTCGATGGCAGACACTAGCGACTCTATCGCTAAAGCACAAAAGATCATTGACATTGCTGCCACACGTAAAGATTGTATGGCATTCATCTCTCCATCACGTCTTGATGTGATTGGACAGAGTGATACAAACGTAATCGTTAACAGAACTATCGATTACTTCGACAAGTTATCTTCTACTTCATACGCAGTATTTGATAACAACTACAAGTACATCTATGACAAGTACAACGACAAGTATAGATACATCGCTTGTAACGCTGACGTTGCTGGTTTAACCTTAAACACAACTCTCAACGCAGAGTCTTGGTTCTCACCTGCTGGCTTCAACAGAGGACAACTACGTAATGCAATCAAACTATCATATTCTCCTCTTAAGGATCATAGAGATAGGTTGTACGCTGCACGTGTTAACCCAGTTGTAGCATTCCCTGGACAAGGTATTGTATTGTTCGGTGACAAGACTGCTCTTTCATACAACAGTGCATTCGACAGAATTAACGTTCGTCGTCTATTCCTTGTATTAGAAGATGCAATCTCTGATGCAGCAAAGACACAACTCTTTGAATTGAATGACGAGTTCACTCGTGCTTCATTCAAGAACATTGTCGAACCATTCCTACGTAGTGTTCAATCACGCAGAGGAATTATAGACTTCTTGGTTGTCTGCGACAGCAGTAACAACCCACCTGAAGCAATTGATCGTGGTGAATTCTTCGCGGAGATCTTCGTGAAACCCACGAGGTCGATCAATTACATCACTCTTACATTCACTGCTACTAGAACTGGTTCTAGTTTCGCTGAAGTAACAAACTAACTCAAGAGAATTCCTATTAAGGAGTAACAACAATGGCAGAACAACAACCAGGACAGGTAGAACAGGCTTCGATTAAGGCTCCTATTTTTACCTTCCGTGACCAAGTAAAGGACTTTGCACGTCCCAATCTGTTCCAAGCAGAAATCTATGCTCCTCCTGTTTTACAAAACCAGAACAATGGCACAATGTCAGGTGTATCTGGTGGAGTATCAGGATCTACCGCAGAAGCAACTGAGAACGCAGCAGGCGGCTCAGCTGGTGGTAGTGCAGCACAGCAACTTGCATTTGGAACCTTCCTAGTAAAAGCAGCAACTCTTCCAGCATCTACTGTTGGTGTAGTTGAAGTTCCTTACAGGGGAAGAATGCTGAAACTCGCTGGAGATAGAACCTTTGAACCTTGGACTGTAACCGTACTTAACGATCAGTCATTCAAGTTCAGAGCATTCTTCGAAGCGTGGTCTTCACAGATTCAAGCAATGCAGCAGAACTTCCAATCTGCTAACACTATGGCTCAGTATATGGGTGCAGCAAAAGTTAGACAGATGGATAGAAAAGGCAATATTATGAGAACCTATAAGTTCGAAGGTATTTGGCCAAACAACATCAGTGCAATTGATCTTGACTGGGGTAACAATGATACACCAGAAGAGTACACAGTTGAGTTCCAGATTCAATACTGGACACACGACACAGATGTGAACACTTCTAATGCTAACGGATAGGGTTTTAGAAACTCGCTAAATAGTACGTAAAACAAAAAGATAATAATGTCCCAACTTTTTGGTTATTCTCTTGAGCGTGCGAAGAAGGGTCAGACTACTGGCCCTTCTTTTGTATCCAAAGAATCCGATGATGCTGCAACTCCAGTTGCTGGCGGAGGGTATTTTGGTACCGCAATTGATCTTGATGGAACATTTAAGGATGAGAATGATCTCATCCGACGTTATCGTTCTATGTCAATTCATCCTGAATGTGACAGAGCAATTGATGATGTAGTAAACGAAGCAATCGCTGGTGATATCGATGATACACCTGTTGATGTAGAACTGTCTAACTTAAAAGTTAGCAGTGGTATTAAGAAGAAAATACGTGACGAATTTATGAACGTATTGCGTCTTCTTGATTTTGATAAGAAAGCATATGATATTTTCCGTCGTTGGTACATTGATGGAAAGGTATACTATCATAAACTTATCGATCCTAAGAATCCTCGTAGAGGAATTACAGAACTTAGATACGTAGATCCACGAAAAATCCGTAAGGTCGTGGAGATGGAAAGAAATAAAGATAGACAACAATTAGATCCACGGACTTTAGAATCGCAGTTGTCACCTAGGACTTGTGAATACTATGTGTACAATCCTAAAGGACTCCGTGCAGGTATGGAGACCAGTGGTCTAAAGATCGCACCAGACGCGATCGCTTTCTGCCACAGTGGTCTGAAAGATATGAATAAAAATGTGGTGATGTCACATCTCCACAAAGCAATCAAAGCACTTAACCAGTTGCGTATGATTGAAGACTCTCTGGTTATCTACCGACTGAGTAGAGCACCAGAACGTAGAATTTTCTACATTGATGTAGGAAATCTTCCTAAGCAAAAGGCAGAACAATACTTACGTGAGGTGATGTCTCGCTATAGGAATAAATTAGTTTACAACGCAGACACAGGAGAAATTAGAGATGACAGAAAATTTATGTCAATGCTCGAAGACTTCTGGCTCCCACGTAGAGAAGGAGGACGAGGTACTGAAATCACTACGCTCCCAGGTGGACAAAATCTTGGAGAACTTGAGGATGTCAAATACTTCCAAAAGAAACTCTATCGTGCATTGAACGTACCAGAGTCACGTTTAGAATCAGAAAGCTCATTCAATCTTGGACGTGCTGCTGAGATCACACGTGATGAAGTTAAGTTCCAGAAGTTTGTGACTAGGTTGCGTAAGAAGTTCTCAGAACTATTACACGACTTACTCAAAACACAGTTGATTCTGAAAGGTATTATCTCACTCGAAGAGTGGGAAGATATGTCAGAACATATACAGTATGATTTTATTGCTGACAACTTCTTCGCTGAATTGAAGGAGAAAGAGATGCTCACAGAGCGTCTAAACCTTGTCACATCAATGGATCCTTTTGCAGGTCGTTACTTCTCACTTGAATACATCCGTCGTCAAATACTAAGACATACAGATGCAGAGATGAAAGAGATCGATAAGCAAATGGAGAAGGAGATTGCTGATGGTAAGCTCCCTGATCCTGCAACCATTGACCCTGCTACAGGAATGCCTTTAGAGGATCCTATGGCAATGGAAGGTGAAGGAATGGAAGAGGAAGCGGAAATCAGTATAGATAACGTAGAACCTGCGGACTATAAACGTGGGGAATTCTAAATAGTATACATAATGAGGTTATTTTATGCCTAGCATTCCAGCTACTGAGATCGTTGACAAACTTTTTTCTGGTAATAAAGATTTAAGTTCAGAAGTTAACGATGCAATGATGGCTATTTCTGCCGAGAAACTCGAAGCAGAAAAGAAAGCTATTGCTGCAAACTGGTTAAAACCAGAAGAACAACCAGAAACAGAGGTCACACCAGATGAAACTGATAACGGAACAGATTGAAGACATTCAAGTTCTTGAAGAAGAAACAAAGAGTGGAAAGAAAAATCTGTATATAGAAGGTACTTTCTTACAAGGCGAAATTAAAAATCGCAATGGAAGGATGTATCCTATGGCTACTCTTAAGAGAGAAGTCGATAAATACAATGAATCTTTCATTAGATCTGGACGTGCTTTGGGTGAGTTGGGACATCCCGACGGACCTACTGTCAATCTTGACAGAGTTTCACATCTAGTTACTTCATTAGTACAAGAAGGAACCAACTTTAAAGGACGTGCTCGTGTCTTAGACACACCTATGGGTAACATTGCTCGCTCACTTTTAGGTGAAGGAGTTAAGTTAGGAGTATCATCTCGCGGAATTGGATCACTAAAACGTACCAGTGAAGGTGTTAACATCGTTGGCGACGACTTTATGTTAGCTACTGCTGCTGATATAGTGGCAGATCCCAGTGCACCAGACGCTTTTGTCGAAGGCATTATGGAAGGTAAGGAGTGGGTTTGGGAGAATAATATTCTCAAAGAACAAGAACTCCGCACAATTAAGCAGGGTTTAGACAACGCTGCTAACAAAAAAGTAATCGAAGAGATGAAAGTTTCCGCATTTGCGAAACTTATGAACTCTCTGTAGATTATAAATATTTTTAGATTAAATCCAGTAAGAAATTTTATCAAGGAGACAAACTAATGTCGGATGAAACAGTAAAGGCATCTGAAGAACAAAAAGAGGTCACTGAAGCCAAGTTTGATGGTGCAGTTGCTGATGGTTCTTCACTAGGATCAGTAGAAGTGTTAGGAGGACCTACTCCTTTTAACTCAAAACCTACTGATGACAGCAACAAGATGAAAACCCCATCTCAAACTCAAGTCACACCACCTAAGACAAAGCCTAGTGCTGCGTCAGGTCAGAAGGCTGAGTTCAGTACAAAGGGTGATGTACAAGCATCACACAACCCTGAAGTAGAAGGTGGAGAAAACTTGATTGAGATCGATGTATCTCAAGACGTTGCTGCACTAACAGAAGGTGAAGAACTCTCCGAAGAGTTCAAGGAAAAGGCAGCAACTATTTTCGAAGCAGCTGTCGTTTCTCGTCTCAATGAGGAACTTGAGAAAGTACACGAAGAGTACGCCAAGGGACTTGCTGAGGAAATCACAGGTATTAAGACCGAGCTTGCTGAGAAGGTAGACGAGTATCTAACCTACGCAGTACAGTCTTGGATCGACGATAACAAACTTGCAGTAGATAGCGGTCTCAAATCAGAGATTGCTGAGTCTGTAGTCGATGGTCTTAAAAAAGTTTTCGTCGAGAACCACATTGAGGTTCCCGAAGAAAAAACAGATATCATCAATGAGATGGCATCTGAACTAGATTCAATGGAGACAAAACTCAATAAAGAGATTGAAAAGAACGTTGGTCTTGCAGCATCAGTTGCAGGGTTCGTTCGGAATGGGATTGTGAACGAAATCTCTGAAGGACTAGCATCTTCTGAAAAGGAGAAGTTAGCATCACTTGCAGAGGGCGTTGAGTTTGAAGATGAAGAGTCTTTCCGCAAAAAAGTTGAAACACTTAAGGAGTCGTACTTCTCAGGTAAATCAGCTACTGCTAACGCAGAGACAATTGCTGAAGATGTACAACCAATTGTGGATACAGATATGACGGATTCTATGTCTAAGTACGTAGATGCTATTCGTCGTTGGACTAAGTGATTTTAGTCATTAATTAATTCAATTTTTCCTTAAACAAAAAAATGTTTAACTCAGAACAACTACAGGAGAAGTGGAATCCCGTTCTTGATTGTGATGGACTTGATGGTATCAAGGATACATACAAGAAGGCGGTAACCGCAGTTCTCTTGGAAAACCAAGAAAAGTTTTTAAAAGAAGAAGCAGGTATCTTAACTGAAGCTGCTCCTACAATGTCTGCTGGTACAGCAGGTTTCAGTGCTGGTTCAACAGCAACTGGTCCTGTCGCAGGTTTCGATCCAGTTTTGATTTCATTGATCAGACGTTCAATGCCTAAGCTTATTGCTTATGACATTGCTGGCGTTCAACCAATGACAGGTCCTACTGGACTAATCTTCGCAATGCGTTCACGCTATGGTACTAACCGTACTGGTGGTGCTGAATCATTCTTCAACGAAGCAGACACAGAGTTCTCAGCAGAGAACGCTGCAAGTGATCTAGGTCAGACAGCACAGTCTGGATCTAACCCAGGTCTACTTAACGACAGTGGAACTTACAATACCTCATCAGGTATGTCCACTGCACAGTCAGAAGCATTAGGTGATGCTGCTGGCAACCAGTTCGCTGAAATGAACTTCAGTATTGAGAAAGTTACTGTGACTGCTAAGTCCAGAGCACTCAAGGCTGAGTACAGTTTAGAACTAGCTCAAGACCTCAAAGCCGTTCACGGTTTAGACGCTGAGTCAGAACTAGCAAACATTCTTTCAACAGAAGTACTTGCTGAAATCAACAGGGAAGTCGTTCGTACTGTTTACAAGGTTGCAAGACCTGGTGCTCAGAACAACACTGCAACTGCTGGTGTTTTTGACCTAGACGTTGACTCTAATGGTAGATGGTCTGTTGAGAAGTTCAAAGGACTTTTATTCCAGATCGAAAGGGATATGAACGCGATCGGGCACGAGACTCGTCGTGGAAAGGGTAACATCCTCATCTGTTCAGCAGACGTGGCTAGTGCTCTATCAATGGCTGGTGTACTTGATTACACACCTGCACTTGCAGGAAACAGCAACCTACTTCCAGATGACAATAGTTCCACACTTGCTGGTACATTGAACGGAAGGATTAAGGTATACGTTGATCCATATTCTGCAAACGTAAGTGACAGACACTTCTACGTTGGTGGATACAAAGGTAGTTCTGCATATGATGCAGGTCTATTCTACTGCCCATATGTTCCATTACAGATGGTCAGAGCAGTTGGACAAGATACTTTCCAACCAAAAATCGGATTCAAGACTCGTTATGGTCTTGTTGCTAACCCATTTGCGGAAGGTACCGACCAAGGTGGTGGAGATCTTGATCCTAATAAGAACCGCTACTACAGACGTGTTCTTGTTGACAACCTTATGTAAGCAAACGCTTATATGGCTTAACAAAGAGACCCTTTTTGGGTCTCTTTTTTTATGCTTTGACCTAAATATTAGACAGTATGATAGGAGTTTCTATGAATCATTACACCGTTGGTTACTTGGATTCAGAGAACCATAACAGTTATGTTTGTGAGTATGCAGAGCATTCATATGATGCTTGTAAACAAGCACAGTCAGATGTACCATATCTACAGGAACATCCGCATCGAGTAAACGAAATTCTTTTAGAGGGTTAGAAAAATGAACGGAAGATTAGACAAAGTAGCAATGACCAGTAAATTAATGCAACTTAAAAGAGAATTGCATTACAAATGTGAGATCGGAGAGAAAGGTAAGTGGGAATGTATTGGTGCAAATGAGTACTTAAATAAAACTCTAAATGTATTAGACGAGTTCTATATGTGACTAAATAGTCATAGACGGATCTCACTAATATAGTCAATGTCTTTCGCGAGTCAAATCAGCAATAGGAATTTCTTAAGTCCAGGTGGCTTCCGTTTTGTACTAGCTAAATTTCCTAAGATCGCATACTTTGCACAGACAGCAAACGTACCATCATTAGAACTAGGTCTAGTTGGGCAACCAACTCCTATGCGTACCATTAACTTGGACGGTATGATGACCTTTGGTCAGTTCACATTAACTTTTATTGTTGATGAGGATATGGAGAACTTCCTTATTCTTCAGAACTGGATGAGAGGTTTGGGTACACCAGACAATCTAAGTGAAAGAAGTTATTATGAATCAATACAAGAAACAAAATATCATCAGAACAGTATAGGTGATTCAAGATTTGCAGATGGTACTCTATCCATTCTGAATTCAAATCTGCAACCAAAGTTCAATGTAAACTTTACTGATCTAAAACCAGTATCGTTAACCACACTAGACTTTGATGCAACACTTAGTGATCAAGAATACTTCCAAGCAATAGTAGTATTTGATTACACTTCCTACGAAATACAAACATTAGAAGGAACCAAAATTAAAAAATTAGATTAGTATGGCTTTACTTGATGAATTGCAAGAGTCTTGGTCAAAAGACTGCTTGTTTGATGAATTGAATTTGGGATCTGAATCCCTTGGTGTTGCTAGACTGCACCAAAAATATCATATCTATTACAACAAATACAAACTTGTACTGGAAGATCTACGTTTTCAGTATAAGTCTTTAAGAAAATTCAAATGGCTTTACTATAACGGTAAGGGTAAAGATGATGATGGAAAATATTTTGATCTAAAAGTATTGAAAGGAGATATCAATATCTTTCTAGAGTCTGATGAAGACCTATCAAAGATGAGTCTGAAGATTAGTTACTTTGAAACTTGTATAAATTATATTGAGAACATTCTCAAGATGATCAATAACCGTGGATTCCAAGTGAAGAACGCTATTGATGCCAAGCGATTTGAGTTCCCTGTTTGATGACTTCTATTACAAAAAAGAATGAAGTGTATCTTCGTATAGGTACGGAGCCACACATTCATCACGAACTGTCAGAATACTTTTGTTTCGAAGTACCAGAAGCAAAATTTTTAATGAAGACACGTAGATATAGAAGATGGGATGGGAAGATAAGATTATACTCGCCTGGTACAGGAGAACTATACGTAGGACTATTCCCATATCTAGTTGAATGGTTAGATAAGATGGGATATGAATACGACATTATTGATAATGATGACTATGGAAGACCCCAAGAAGTTAATCAGGGCATACTACCTCAGACAATTAAAGACTTTACTGGAATGCTCGGTCTGCCTTTCAAGGCAAGAGACTACCAACTTTCCGCAATTTATTCAGCACTTCGGAATAACCGTAGACTTATACTATCACCCACTGGGTCTGGCAAATCTCTAATCATATACTGTATGGTTCGTTGGCACCTAGCAGTAAACAGAGAGATATTAATCATAGTACCAACAACGTCATTAGTAGAACAGTTATACAAGGACTTTGAAAAGTATGGGATGATGTGTAAGTTTGTTCCTGTAGCGAAGATCTACGGAGGAGAGGATAAGTACAATAAAGCACCAGTGGTTATATCCACTTGGCAGAGTATCTACAAAGAGAAAGCAGATTTCTTTAATAGGTTTGATGTAGTAATTGGTGATGAAGCACATCAATATAAAGCAAAGAGTCTCAGTAAGATAATGGAAAAATGCTATGACGTTAAATATCGTGTGGGACTTACAGGAACTCTTGATGGAATGCAAAGTCATCAGTTACAACTAGAAGGTTTGTTTGGTCAGGTAGAGAATTTTATTAAGACAAAGGATCTCCAGAAGAGAGGAGAGTTGTCAGAGTTAAAGATTAATATATTACTTTGTAAGCATCAGTTCTTAGGATTTGATACGTATCAGGATGAGATAAATTATATCATAGGTCATAGAAAAAGGAACAATATAATTACAGGACTCGCAAGAGATCTTAAAGGAAACACTCTAATCCTATTCAACTACGTAGAAAAACACGGAGATCCTTTATGGGAATTGCTAAATAGTAACAACCAAAGTAAAAAACTATTCTATGTTCACGGTGGAGTACCTGCTACAGAACGAGAAGAAGTGCGTGATATCTGTGAGTGCTCCGATAATGCAATTATCTTAGCATCGTACGGTACCTTCAGTACTGGTATCAATATAAAGAATCTACATAATGTTATTTTTGCTTCACCTACTAAATCTAAAGTTCGCAACCTACAATCAATAGGGAGAGCTTTAAGAACGCACGATTCAAAAGCAAGTGCGACCTTATATGATTTTGCTGATGACATCAGTAATGGTCATTCTCGTAATTATACATTGAACCATCTGACTGAACGGATTAAAATATATCAATCCGAATCCTTTAATTATGGTATTACCGAAATCAAATTAGGAGATTAACGTGACTCTCACTTTAAGCTATCTTAGACCAGACGAGGAATTCTTCGGAGCAATCAAACTGTGCTCAGGCGAAGAGATCATTGGTCGCGTTATAGTGTGTGAAGAAAATGGTTCGCATCTAGCATTCATTCAAGATCCTGCAAAGGTTCACGTTAATGAACATATGATAGAAGGAAAGAGGGCACTCGCGGTCGGGTTGAAGCGATGGATGGTTTTCGCGTCCGAAGATTTTTATATCATTCCTGAAGATAAGATATTAACTGTTGCACCTCTGACTCAAGAAGCAATAATTATGTACAAATATTTTGTAAAGTCTGAACTAGGAAATATACCTGGTGTCAACGACAGTGCTAAGACAAATAAGATGAATCAAGAAATGGGATTCATCGGGGACGTGGATGCCGCCCGCAAGAAACTAGAGGATCTATGGAAAGGATAAGTAACTAAGCTAATATCCCTTTCAACCCTTACAGTGTTGATTGTATCCGTTTTTGGTGTCCTTGTCAAGTCCAGTTGAAAATGGTATACTTATTGTAATGGAATAAACATTATCAATGCCCAAAGTAATGGCGAAGAGAGGTAAAGGATCACAACACTACATAGATAACCAAAAGTTTCTCAAAGCTATTGTGGATCATAGAGATAGAGTTGAGATCGCCAAAATTAAAGAGAAAAAGAAACCCAGAATTCCTGAGTACATAGGAGACTGTTTTCTAAAGATCGCAACTCATCTATCATATAGACCTAATTTTATTAACTATATGTACAAGGAAGATATGATTAGTGATGGTGTGGAGAACTGTGTCCAGTACATCGATAACTTTGATCCTGCTAAATCTAGAAACCCATTTGCATATTTCACTCAAATCGTTTACTATGCTTTCCTAAGACGTATTGCAAAGGAGAAACGTCAAATGGATATTAAAGATAAGATTATTGAGAAGTCGGGATTCGATCAAGTATTTCATTCCGATGATAAAAGTTCAATGGCAGATAACAATGCCATCAAAGCTCGTATTGAAATGAACAACAAAAGATGAAGTTACTTCTAATCACTGATCAGCACTTCGGTGTTCGCAATGACAATCAGGTATTCATTGATAAGTATAGAGAGTTTTATAGCAATATTGTTATACCATATATCAAAACTAATAAAATTACAAACATCTTGTGTCTAGGTGACACATTTGACAGACGTAAGTATATAAATTTTTTGTCGCTTGACTGTGCTAGAGAGATGTGGTTTGAACCACTAAAAGAACTTGGTATCACTATGCATATGCTAATTGGTAACCACGATATCTATTTTAAAAATACTCTTAAGATTAACGCACCCAAGCATCTATTGAGTGAGTATGATTATATTAAGATCATTGATAAACCTTGTCACTTGCAGTTTGATGATATGAAAATTGCAATGATACCTTGGATCTGTCCTGACAATAGGAAAGAGATTGATGACTTTATTGATCAGTCAGATGCTACTGTTTGTATGGGTCACTTAGAACTTACTGGATTTGAAGCAATACCTGGTAGGTTTATGGAACACGGAGATGATCCAAGTCCATACGAAAAATTTGATATGACATTCTCTGGTCACTATCACAATAGAAGTAAGAGAGAATCGATTCAATATCTCGGTAATCCGTACCAATTGTACTGGAATGATTACGGTTGTGAACGTGGTTTCCATACTCTAAATACTAAGAACAAAAGAGTTACATTCCATAAGAATACTTACAACATCTTTAACAAATTATATTATGATGACATCCAAAAAAATTATGAAACTATACCTGACTTCTCTCTCCTAAAAGGATCGTTTGTAAAAGTTATAGTACAAGCAAGAGAAAACCAAGTATGGTTTGATCGTTATATTAAACAACTACAACAAAGTGATCTTGCAGATTTAAAAATCATCGAAGATGTATCTTTGGATATAGATGAATATGTAACCAATGAAAATATCGAATCGGAAGATACTATGAAAGTACTTGAAGATTACGTTAGAGAAATTGGAGAGAATATTGATCAGGAGAATGTAAGTTCTATTCTCAAATCCTTATAC
>VMHT01069087.1_pt1 | contig 14782 bp, 7 predicted proteins | sample 4693611 | NCBI WGS metagenome assembly VMHT01 (sample SAMN12280063, study PRJNA550983) | marine metagenome | isolation source: seawater sampled from same location over 5 years 0.02-0.2 micron viral filtrate | place: USA: collected off the coast of southern California halfway between the port... ... | reverse complement strand
GACTACGCTTTTTGCATCGCCTCTTGGCTTAACTTGGATTGCCTTGATGCAACGATCCTCCTCCAAACCGCTAGAAACATTGTGTTTATGCCATAAATCATTACCTGTTGCCGGGATGTCAATGGCTATAGATGGAATAACTAATGTGGGTTCTCCAAAGTCTTGGTGAAAATTCCATTCGTCTGGATCTGGATGGTCTGGAAGTTGAACAACTCTGTCTGTATCTCCATACTCTGATCCACCATTTACCCATGCTACGACAGTATCTATATCCTCTTGAGAGAGTCTCCAATCTCCATGAAGTTCTTGGATACCTATTCCGGCATCATAAGAATAAGGCGGCATCTCTCTATTGGCTACTTTGTACTGTATTAATGGACTCCAGGGCCGTACCTGTTCGTAAGTTTCAAACTTCATTGGCCCTATTCCACCTTCACGGTGACAAACAACACAGTTATTATTTATAATAGACGCAACATCCTCTACATATGTAGGTTCATCGGCATATATTTTACTGGCTGATACCAACAATACAGTAGCTATTATTAAACCAAATAATGTTTTCATATTAAAACCTCTTATTGTTTACGATATGCCCGTCTTGGCAACCAGCTTTGGTCTAATGTCTGTGGACTAATTATTAAGTCTTTTCCCATTCTTAAAGTTTCACCAGCCTCAAGTTTTCTTTGAGATTCTAAAATAGCTTTAACAACTTCCTGATCAAACTCCTCTCTGGTCAATCCTTTTTGTCTTTGATCTATTCCCCATTGATTGTTCCATAAATCTTTATGCTCTGTTCTCCAGTTACGGCCTTCTCTAGATTCTTGAACCCCCTGATATACTTCTTTTAATTGTCCACCCCACTTTGCCTTTTGACTTTCAGCAGACTCATAGCCAAACAAAGCATGATTAATTGCATCATAAAATACTTCCTCTCCCATATTACCATCTGGATTTGGAACAAACCCAATCTTTTTCCTTGTTCCAGCTTCGGGTAATTCATCAGGAGATATTATTCTATGTGGCCCTCTTTCTGGATGTTCTGGATCTTCTGGTGGGCCAGCAGCAATAGTTCCCCAAGTCACCCTATTTCTTTCTGGTAGTTGACCACTCTCTACCATTTGATTATTTATTTTTGTAGCATCGGCAGAAATACTTAACTGTCTTCTATCATCAAAGCCTAGTTCTTTTGCCTTTTTATTTATCCAGCTACCTATAGATTCAAAAATTCCACCGCCTTTAGCCCTACGAGTTCTTTGAAGACTTCCTAGAACTTTGCCTCCTGTAGAATATTGATTAGAATCAACATCATCAGACTGTTTTTCTAGTACAAGAGAATCTTCTATATCTTCTAACTCACTATCCATTTTTTGGGGCGGCTCATCCAAAACTCCATCATTTTCTCTTAGTCTATCTCTAAGCCGCTTTATTGCTGCATTCATTTCGTTTTCATTTACATCAAGACCATCTGATAAACGAGTAAAGTCGCGTGACAAAAGTTCTAAATCTCTATCTCTTGTTGTAGTTTTAGGTTCATTTGAAGTATTAGAATTTTTTCCTGCAAATGTAACTGCTCTCTTTAATACTCTTGAACCTATAGAAAAGCTTTTACGATCTTCTTCATCAACAAAAGCTCCTCCTGCCTGTAGGTCGTAGGGCAATCCGGTCATCTTATCTATACGCTCGTCCGGTTCAGGTGGAGCTTGTGGAATATCCACCTCTCCTCCTTTAGCAAATGCTTCTCTACCACCTTCGTAAAACTCTTCAAATAAATTTTTTATAGTTGAAGGAGTAAAAGAACTTTCTCCCTTATGTACAAGAGGATTATCTGAATAATCTATAGTACTTTCTTTGGGAATTATTAAATTAGTATTTGTCATCTGTCTTCTTAATCTGTTTATATTTCTTCTTACTCGTCTTCTATTTTCTATGCCGGGCATATTACGCATAGCTTCGTATCTTTCATCTGAGAGTTCTTCAGGTTTAAAAATCCCATCAGATAAAGCGTCTGCTCTTACATTTGATATATTTGGATTATTTCTTAATATTCTTCTAGTTTTTCTTTCTCCTAAAAGTCCATTTGCAGCTTCAATTCTTCTAAAAAGAATTTGTTGTAATTCATATAAATATTCTTGTCTCTGTAAATAATGATCAACTACATCTTGATCTCTTGTTGTATAAGTAATGGCCTCTCTTGATATTCTTCTTTCTGCTTGAACATAATCTCCTATAGCAAATTCTAAAGAGTCCTCAAAATCAACTGGTGTATATTTAATACCTGTTAAATTAACTAAAAGTTCAGCATTTAAATCTGTTTGTTTTCCTGTATATTTATTAGGTGTTCCTACTTTAGCCTCCATTAATTTTTTAAGAGATGTTATTGTTCCAGGTTCAAATGTATTTATTAGTTCAAAAATTGCTGTTCCTGCTCTTTCTGCCAAAGGTGCATCAGGTGCAAATAGTTGTTTCCCCTCTCTTGATCTTCCGTCCTTACTAAAAACAGCCCAAGCAACTTCTTCTATACCTTTTGTTAAAATACTTGGAGATATATAAGGCTTCATAAAAGTTGTGGCTCCTTCCATAATAACATTAAAAGCCAGTTCCACTGCTTGTTTTCCTTCTAATTGTCCAGTTTGAAGTTCTCTATAACTAGCCCTAACAAATTCTTGTGCATAACTATAGGGATTAGCAAATTGTGTATCATTATAAAATAATCTTCCTTCTTCAGATAACATCCAAATTTTAGGAGAATCTTGTGACCACTCAGGAGAAACTAAAGTATTAGCCCATGCAGCCTGTTCAGGTGTCCATCCCATTTGTTCTATACTTACTTGTTCTAAATTATCCGGGCCAGTCATAACAGTTGCAAAACCTGCTAATCTTTTTAATCCCCTTTCAACAATCACTTTATTACCAGAGCCTATTTCTTTTGTAGCCTGAGTAATTATATTTAAAGATGTTCTAATTACTTCTGCCGGAAAAGCCACAAAATTTCCTAAAGGCATTTCTCTAAGAGCCTTTATTCCTTGAGGTATTAGATCATAGTTTGGAATAGTGTTTCTTACAATTTCAGCAACTTCCCCTTTTACAGCATTTAAAGCTTCAACTCCGGCCTCGCTCACATCACTTTCATCAATACCTCTTGCTATTTTATAAACAGCTAAGTCACTTTCATAACTTGCTATTTTAAAAAAATCATCTGTTGCCATATATATAGATTCAGTAGTATCATATGCTTTTTTTAGTACTGAATTACTAACTCTATCTGCGGTAGAACCTACTATTTGATCAAATTTATTTCTTGCATATGGAGATCTATCTAAGTCTACTAGAGATGTAGGTCTTTTAAAACTACTAAGCTCGGTTTTCATTAATTCTCTAAATTGATTTACATCTACTTTAGTATTAACTATTCCTAATCTGGTATATTCATCTAAATAAACTTTTAATTCATCATCTGTTTTAGCAAGCAAAGCATTTGTTGCTTTAACAATTCCACCTCCAAGAAAAGGATTTGATCCATTAGCGGCTAAAAAGAAAAGTCCTCCTGACGCATTTCGTAAATGTGTAACATGACTTAATATAGTTTTAGAAGCTTGTCCCATACCTTTAAATCTAAGGTATCCACGATAACCTTTACTTAGCCAATTATCTGCATGTACTATACTAAAAGTAGATTCTTCATTTCTTATTGCTCTAGCTGTATATTTATCAGTCCACATCCCATCTAACTTAGGATTTATAGATTCAATTTTTGTATCAAAAGTTCTTATCAAATCATCATTAATTAATTCATCATCTCTAAGAATATATTTACCTTTACCTGCCTCATATAATTTATCTTGAAATCTTGCCCTTGAAAGAAGATTAGCCATTTTACTAATAGTTAAAATAACATTAGCACCAGGATCTTTTATTTCTCCTAAATACTCTCTTAATATTTTAGGCGGCTTTCCTCTTTTCTTTAAAATTCCAGAACCTGCTGCCCTTGCATTTCTGGTATAATCATCAATTTGAGTCATATCCCCATATTTAGTTATTAGGTTTCTTGTTGCTTTAGCTTTTAATGCCGGATCATCCAGCCATTCACCAAAAGGAGGGTCTTCTCCCTTTAGTTTAGCTTTAGCCTGTGTTTTAGCTAGTTTATTTTGGTAGTACTCTATAACTTTTTCTTTTAGATTACTATCAGGTTTAAATCCTTGATCTTCAAATGCTCTATATGATTTATTTAAATACCTTCCTAGATTTTCAGACATAGTTTTGTATAACTCAGATTCTTTACCCCCTATAGGAATATATTTCATTATTTCGTCGGATAGATCATCAATAAATGTTCTAGCCTGATATAAAGGAGCCGCTACCTCTTCAGGAATGTTATAATATATAGCAACTTTTTGAGTATCTGTTAATTCATCCCATGTTTTTTTAACTGTTTTTGTTCCTTGATCAACCCAACCGTCTTCATCTATTTTTTCAAGTACAGAATATTTTTTAGGATTTCCACGGCTAGTTGTAGTTACTCTTTTTGGAGCTTCTCCTTCATCTAAGAACTTCCATCTCATTCCTTTACCGCCGCCTCTTGCCGCTAAAGCTTTTTGAGTTGTCTCCATTATTGTTTTAGATTTAGTTGCTCCTATGATTCTAGTCAAAGCAAGATCCAACATCCGTGATAAAGACTCGCCAGTTGCAGTTGATTGACGTTTAGCATATTCTTCATCTCTAAAAATATTATGTGCTGGTTTATCTAAAAAGCCTCTTGTAGAAGCCCACCGTTTTCTCCATCTAAATAGAAAACTATTTGCTTGTCTTTCAGCTTCTGTATTAGTAAGAGTTGGTTTAGAGGCTCTAGGTATTATTCTTGGAAGAGCATCAGTAGGAAGTTTATCTTTTATTTGTCTTAACCATTCCACAAAAACTTCTCCTTTTTGAGTATTTTCTAATTTTTGAAGAGGAACACTATACATAGTATAAGATAATTTTTGAAAAGCAGAAGAAAACATTGCTGCGCCTTTAGGTATATTTTCTTTTGCTACTCTTCCGGTTGCTGCTATAGTTCCTAAAGCCAAATCAAATCCTGCTCCAATAATAAAATCTTCTCCTAATAATTTTAAACGTCTTTCAAGTCTAGAATCTTCTTGGTCTATTGATAAAAATTTTATAATATCTGAATTGTCAAGTGATGAAAAATTATCTTCTAAATAAGTAAATAAAGTTTCATCTGGATCAAGAAAGAGTTGTCCTGCTGCTCCTCCTGCTAGTGAATTTCTAACTACTTCATTAGTAAATTTAACTGCCTTATCATAATTTTTTAAATTTAATAATTTTAAGCCACTTATTGCACCTCTAATTTTTCCAAAACCTATTATAAATCCACCCATATAACCAACCTGACCTACAAGAGTTTCTTGATCACTTAAACTTGGTTGAATTTGTCCTGTTTCTGATCTCATTTCTTCTATGTCTTCATCTGTTAAACCAAATAAAGAAAATTTAATTTCATTTTCTGGATCTCTTTTAATTAAAAAACTTTTATCTACATCAGAAGATATAATATTTTCAGCTATAGCCTGTCCAAATTTTCTAGCAGACTCTCTTCTTTCTACTGCTTTTTCTCCTGTTATAAGCGACATATCTCCTTTTAAAAAAGATCTTATATAGTCTAACTCGCTTGGTCTTGGATCAATTTTTCTTTTGTAGTACTCCCCTGCAAGAATTGGTACTATAGGAGCATAAAGAAATTCTCTACGCAGAGGCGCTCCAGTAGTTATGTTAAATATTCTACCTATATCTCTTTTAAAAGCGCCTGGACGTATCTTATCTTCTTCTTCTTTCACACCCCAAAATGGTTCATCTAGTCTTTTCATGCTTCTATCAATACTTTCTTTAGTAGGTAAACGATAACCCCCCATTGCACTATCAGAAGCATCAACCCATCTACCAAGTTTTTCTTTTTCTTCTTCTATCATATCTCTAGAAGTTAATCGTCTTGGCCTATCAGCTTGAATAGAAATATCAGAAGAGGCTCTAGAAGCAGAAAGAAGCCCTTCTTCAAGCATTTGACTAACTGTTTCTCGTTGTTCTTCGGTAAGCTGCCGCCGCCTTTCATAAGGAGAAAGACTCATAGCATAGTTACCTGCGTTTATTTGTGCCTCTGTATATCTAGATTCAGCCATTATATTTTTAATATACCTTTAAATAAATCAAATTCTAGTTGTCTTCTTTTTATTAAACCGTCTAACGGCTGTCCACCTGCATTAATATATAAAAGCATTTTTTCTGCTATTTCTTCTTTATATCGTTTTGGTTTTCCAGAAGGAATTAATTTAGAATCTGGTATTTTCCTTCCCTCTTCATCTCTTTCCCATTCCCACAAACCACTTACTTCTTTTAACCAATTATAGCCTCCATTATATATGAAAGAAACTAAAGCCATTTTTTCATTGTCTGTCCAGTTATAATCATACTTTTCTCCAAACTCTTCTACAAGTTTTTCATCGCTTTTTATTCTGGCAAGTAGTCTTTTCTGTGCTTCTTCAAGAGTAATAGTTTCATCTGGACTATCAGCTTCAGTACCAAAACCATTAGTCATTTGACCATAATCATCCTTAGCTTCAGGAAGATAACCCTCAAAACCTTTTATAACTAAAGAAGTAGGCGTATCGGACGAGAATATCCAACCTCTATCTTCTAGTTGAGAAAGTGAAAAATTACTTCCGCTTAATACTGTTTCCATTTGTTCCTCTGTTGTTTCTTCTTTCACTTCTTCTTCTTCTTCCTCTCTTTCAACATCTTCACCACTACCTATTGTTTGTTGTTCTTCAAGAGGTATATCATCTTTAACAAGTAGAGATCTCACTAAAGCTACCGGATTCGTAGCGACTTGGGCGGCAGTCTGAAGCGCAGTAGTGATCATAGATTGGGGTTCAAGAACGGAAGCAGAGGCTCTCTCTGCATCTACTTCCGTTACGGCTTTGGGAGTTCACCATTCTCCAAGAAATTTTCCCATTCTTCTTGAGTAATCTGATCAGCATCATATAAGTCTTTATATCTAGCATATACAGCAGCAGTAACACCAGGAGGAAGATTAGCAGGAGGAACATCATCAGGAGAAACATCAGTAGTAACTTCATCTACTGCATCTACTTCATCTAAAACTGATAAATCAATTTCAGTTGGTGCTATTACACCATCATCCCGTAAACTCTCAGATATAACTCTAGCATCTTCAGCTATTCCACTGTAATAAGCAGCTTTTCTTTGTCCAATCTCATCTATTATGTTCTGAAAATCTGTTAGATTATTTCTGTGGTAAAGTATCATCTCGCCTGGTTCACCTTCAGGATCTTGATAAGATGACTCTTGACCATAAGTAGCAACAGCATCAGGATCATTTGCTGTAGCATACGCATCTACGGCTGCTTCTAACTCCTCTTCAAAACCCCTTGCTATATTTGTATCAGTTAAGGTTACAAAAAATTGATTTAATAATAAAAGAGTTTCTTCACTTACTTTTAAATTTTTAGAGTCTTTAGTAACTTGATTGAATAATAATGTAAGCTTTTCATATTCTGCTTCTGTCCCAATAAGATTAGGATTTAAAGGTATATAACCTTCTTCCTCTTCTTTTGTTTTATTGTAATCTGCTATTGTACTAGTCCATGTTTGAAATCCTCTTTCATTAAGAATTAAGCGCGGATCGAGAGCAGGATTCCATACAGAAATATTAAACTTTAGTTTATCTTCTGGATCAGAAATATCACCAACAAGATCCATTTTAACTGAACCATCTTCATTTTTTACAGTTTCCTCATAAAATTGCTCACTCCCTGTATCCCATTTTCTTATACTATGTGTTCTCCACATCCGACCATCTGGCCCAGTAACTATATTTTCTATTGGTTTAGGCTCAAATTGAGTAATATCTACGCTTTGCATTCTTTCTATAAAGTTTGCATAAGAATAAGCAACTGGTAATTTATTAGTTGTTTCATATGTTTTATGGAGTGTATTTAAACCTTCGGCAGTTGTAAATATATTACTATTTTCTATAGCAGCTATTGCTTCTTGTTCTCTTTCCTGAGTACTTTTTCCTCCAAATACAGTACTAAGTTGTCTGCCTACTAAATCTATAATATTTGTAGGACGAACATCTTTAGTATTAAGAGCCGACATAGTTTGATAATCTTCTATAGATCCCATTCTTCTAGCAAGTGCAAGACCTTGTTGATGTTTTTCCCATTCTCGGTTAGCTAATATTCCTACTTGCTCGGCTGTAAGTTCTTTATATGGCCCCATTCCATGAAATTCTTCAGCATACCGTTCTCTACCCATTGTTTGCCACATAGGAGTAAGCTTTGCTCTAAAATATTCCGGGCCAGCCAAAGTAGATGCTTGTATTTCTCGTTCTTGATTTTCATAAAAGTCACCAATTTCAATAGCATTTTCTACTTTATTTTTTCTAGCCATCATTTGTTCGCTTGCTAAAAAATTAGCAGCTTTTGTTTCTATTACATTTTCTATAGCTCTAACACCAACAGGAACTACAACAGAGGCTATAGCTGCTTTCTTCTCGTAACTTTCTCTTTTCTTTCTTTGCCTCCTTCTTTGCTCATGTACTTGAGATAAAAGAGAACGCCCAAAATCTTCAATAGCCATAATTATTTCCTTCCCGTCAAACTATCTTCTATTGTCTCTGTTTCTTTATTTGGTTTTTCTAACAAACTAGGAAGAGGCATTTCTTCTATTTCTTTTTGTATTTCTGGCGGTATTGCCCCCTCTGGTATTGTTTTATTTGCTGAAGAATCTTTAAACCTTTTTAACTTATCTTCACTTAACTGCATATCAAACATTTTAGCGTCTTCTATTTCGTCTTCTTCCTCACCCCTATATACTACAAAATCAATATCTGCTCTTTCAGCAAGAGCCATAAGCATATAGCATACAGGCTCTGCAAGTAACATTACTAAATCAGGATTCCATTTTCCTTCTGTAAAGCCTTTAAATAAAATACCCTGTGTTATATCCATAAGCGGAGTATCTTTAGCAATAGTGTCCATAATTGGAACATAATTGTCAGGTTCTATTAATAGACCAAATATATAAGTTAGTGCATCTGAGAGCTTTGTATATTCAGGCGGCTTTTCCCACGGAGCAGGACTATCGGGATCATTAGTAAGAGAACTACCAGGAATTGGTCTTTGTAATGATATTCTTGAATCTATAGGAGTATCTTGTATTTCGATAGCCATTATTATCTCCTTACGCTGTACCTATCGCTGCTGGTGAAAATCTGTTTATATATGAATCATAAACACCAACAGTATTTTGTGTATCATACATACCATCTCGCATTCTATTATCTCCATAACCATACATATCTTGAAATGCAAATTGTGGCAGGGCTGCTGCTGGTGCTACAGGAGCAAATCCTGCTTCTATTACAGTACCACCATAGAAAGGTTCTTCCGGCTCTCCTGCTACTGCTGCTGTAAGTGCTTGTGTACCTAAAGTTGTAGCTGATCCTACAGCAATATCTCTACTAAGTCCTCCGGCTGTTGTATCTCCTAATCCAACCTTTGATAAAAAACTATCGCCTCCCCCTACACTTAATTGAGTAGGAGTATCGGAATGTAATCTTTTAAAATTAGCATCTTTAATCCATTCTTCTGATAAAAACTTTGGTGCTTCGGGATTTGAACTTGCATATTTAAGATCTATAGCTTCTAATTTGTTTTTAATATCTACATCATAAAGGTCAGACCTCACTTTAGAAGTATCTACTCCTGAATAGACTGTAGTGCCAGCTTCTTCAAGAGCTTTCCTAGATAAATTTTCAATTTGCGCTTCTCTCACAGGATCAAAAGGAATATGTCGTGGTGTAATATTATTAGGATCTAAATTTATATTAATTCCATCTAAAACTTTGCGGTCTGCGGTAGCACCGAAATCTATATTAGGATTCATTTCCATTATCTTTTCTTCAGGAATATAAGTACTATCTGATAAAGACTTTAATGTTGTTGTATCAGTACCAGTAACCGCTGTTTTAAAAGGATCAAGAATCCTACTAGCATTATCTACAATATTTGATTGTACTCTAGACCAAGCTCCCTCAGTTCCAAAGAAATTTTGAGCAGCATCTGTTACCCCAAAAGGATTACCTGGAATTTTACTTAAAGCTGTTTTACCAAATTCCCCTACAAAAGTTTTTATTCCATCTGTTACTGTTCTGAAAGTATTTCCTACTGCTCCTGCAAATGCATGTGCTTTTTGAAGAACCAAACCTGCTCCCTTTACAACAGAACCAAGAAAGCCTCCCATATTTACTCCAGCACCTACAATTCCTGCTGCTACTCCTTGAAAACCTTTCATAAATGCAGACAGCATCGGGCCAATCGGTAAGAACATAAGAGCTATTTGTCCTACTATACCAATTTTATTCATAAACTTGCCAACTCCTTTGACAACTTTCTTTATCCCTCTACCAATTTTTTTAAAGACCTTTTTAACGCCTCTAAATATCTTCTTAAAGAAACCCATTTCTTTCTCCTTTATTTACCTGTTATGTCATCTACAATATCTACAATAGGTTGAATCCCTAATGCTCCTGTATCTCCAACATCATTAGAAATTGCAGTAGCATATAGTGTTGTCTTACGTTGTTCTTCATTTTCAAAAGCTTGTCTTAAATAAGCAGCTTCATCTCTTAGTTCCTGCCACATAAAGTTCTGATCAGCAGCACTTATTTGAAAAGCTTTTGCAGCATTCTCTTGATTAGAGGCATTCACAGCCGCAGTATCTATTGTATTAGCCTGTCTTCGCCATTGTATATTTGATTGTTCTATAGCTTGAGCATTTGCTGCATTCCATTGATCACGCTGTAAATCATACTGCTCATTGAATTGTTTTATTTGTGTGCTAAGTTGATTATTAAACTTTTCAGCATCTATAGCATTTCCTGCATTTATAGCCTCTACTCTATTTTCTTCTGCTTTATTAAATTGCTCCATAGCATTTGTTTGTGTTACATTAAACTGTTCCATTTGAGCATATAAACTTTCATTAAACTGTTCAATTTGATTTTCAGAAGCAGCATTAAATTGTCTAGCAGCATTTTGTGAAGATATATCAGTCAATAATCTTTGTTGATCCATTTGAGTATCAAGTATTAAAGCCTGTTGTTCATTAGAAAGATTAGCCATATCTCGTTGTAAAAAATTCTGAGCTTGAGTAATTCTTAACTTAGTTCTTTGATCTACTGCTGCCATATCTAAAGAAGCCAATGCTGTAGCATCTTGCATTATTGATTGTTGTCTAGCATTGAAATCTGTAAGTACAGAAGTTTGCATAAATTTACTATTAGACAATTCTATTTGTTGAGCATCACTAAATTTTGCTAAGTCTATATTAGCTACCATAGTAGCATTATGAAGTCCTTTTTGTTGATCAACATTTAATTGAGCTACTCCCATTTGATTAGCAAGATTAGCACCAGCAATATTTAGTTGCATCCTGGAATTTAAATTAGCAAGTTCTGTTTGTTGTCTAGCTGTTAATGAATCAGCATCTGCTTGATTCCTTGAAGAAAGGTTCGCTAACCTTGTTTGTTGATCATTGCTTAAATTAGCCAACTTCATTTGTTGTGCAAAATCACCATTCTTTGCAATAAACTCAGAAGCAACTTGAAATTCTGCAAGTCTTTCTTGATTTTGAGCAGTCATATTCTGCTGTTCAGTCTGGTTCTTTATTTCTAACTCAGCCATTTCTATCTGCTGACGATTACCAAGATTTTGTGCGGCATTAGCCGCTGCGTTTTGGGCAGTTAAATCCGCAGACCTCTGACGATTTTGTAAATTTTGAACTCTTATTTGTTGTTGCTGCTGCTCTGAAAGCATTACTGCTTCTTGTCTAAATTGACTTTGAGCAAGTTTAAGATTTTGCGACATCTGAGCTGTCTGTGAAGCGGCAGTTTGTTGATTACCTAAGTTTGCTAATCGTCTATTGGCATCAGTTTGCGCTCTTTGCATATTTGCCTGTTGCTCATTTGATAAGTTTTGTGTTGCTCTAGCTTGTAGAGCTTGTGCATTACTTTGAGCTATAGGTATAGCATTTTGTATAATAGCATTAAAAAGAGCATCACGACCTACAGTAGAAACCTCCAAGCCTCTCTGAGCTAATTTTTGATTAACAGCATCATAGGCTGGTTTAGCCCAAGAAGGAACATTCCCTGATTCCATACCTCCTAATAAAGATTCTATTTGGGCTGAGACTAAAAAATCTGGATCTAAAGATTTAAAAGCTGCTATAACTTCTGGAGCTTCTTGATCCATTTTTTCTATTACAGAAGCAGGATCTTCTACTATTGCTGCTGCTCTATCAGGAGGAAGATCTCCAACTTCAGAAAGTGCTGTGACTGCTCCGGCTATTGCCGCTTCTCCAGTTACACCACCTCTTTGCCTAGCCTCATATCCTGTCGTATCAGTAATTTTAGCTTCTACGCTATCTGCGGCAGTAGTTGTAAGTTGATCTCTGGTTTTTTCTTCAGCTTCAGGAGTTGGAGATAAGTTACCTCCTATTCCAGTAACTCCAGGAACAAAAGCTCTATCATCTATAACAAATTCACTTCTTTGACCAAGACCTGCTGTAAGCTGCGCTAGACTAAACTGGGCTGCTTTGGTTTTTTCAGTAAGCTGTCTTATTTCATCTTTTCCAATCGGAGGACGATTCATATTTTTAGCAAACTGAGGAGTATTTAATATATCTGTTACTACTGCTTCATAATCAGCAAATTTTATTCTTCCTGCCTTTACTGCTTTTGTAACAAGACCTATTACAGCATCAAAGTCATTTTTATCTACGCCAGTAGGAGCAGTAATATCTGTATAAGCATCTAGTGCTTGAATTTGTGCATCAGTAGTTATACCTGCTTCAATATCTGTACCTGCTGCCTTTCTGTCTTCAAATAATAAAGAAGGATCAACACGTTTATAATCTTTTAATATTGCTCCTGCTGCTTCAGTTTCATCTATATTTGGTGTTTTAGGATCATCTACTAACCAAGTTTTCTTAGCTAGATTTACATCTGCTAATTGAGCATCACTAACCTCTTGTAAAGTCTTTGCCCTTCCCTTAGTTGCTATACTAAATCTTTTCTGTGCTACATCTAAAGGTATATTTAATGCTGCTGCGGCATCTGCTAATGTTACTCCTTCCGGTAAATTATCTCTTAACCAAGCGGCTCCTTCAGCATCTGTAGCATTTGGATTAGCAGCTATCCAAGTATGCATGGCTGTTTCCCAATCAGGAGTTGTACCAGCAGGAGGACTTGATAGTGGAAAATCTGTAGGACAGACAGGATTTAAGCCGGGGCCTGTTACTGTAGTACTTTCCCCTGCGGCATTGTAGCAAGTAATAGTTCTAGGTTCTACTGTCAGTTCGTCATCACCGGGAGGACTTGTTAGTGGAAAATCTACAGGACATACGGGTTCAATTCCTGTTACTTGAGTACTTCCTCCTGCATCATTCCAACAAGTAATAGTTACTGTTCCTGCTTCACCATCTGTAACAGTCTCACCACTAATTACTTGATCACCTTTATCATCAATAGTAACAGTTTGACCTCCGGGAGTACCGCCTTCTGTAGTTCCTTCTCCTCCTTCTAAAATTACTCCTGCATCAGTAGTATCACTAGGATCAAAAGCTGGTGTTGTAGTTGCAGCAGGTATAGTTACAGCGGGTGTAGTTGCAGCAGGTGTAGTAAGACCACTATCATCTATTAAGGTATATCCACCTGCTCCAGCGGCAGCAGCAGCAGCATTGGCAGCAGTAACTGCGGGTGTAGTAGTCGCTGCGGGTGGTGTAACAGGCGGTGTAGTAACTGCTGGTGTAGTTACAGCGGGTGTAGCAGTTGCAGCGGCTTGTCCAGCATTGATCTGGTCTAGTGCTGATTGAACTGTTCCGGTATCTAGACCAAAATTATCAGCTACTTGCTGCACAGTCATTTGACCGCTATTAATTAAAGCAGCAACTTGATTAGCTTCTTCTTGTGAATATTGATTATCTACTGGGATATTGGCTAAAGGATTATTAGGTGCAGGTACGCTTTTCTTTATCTGCTCTTCTATAGCAGTATCAAAGCCTCCATTTTCTCCATAGAAATCACCTTCCATGCCACTATAGCCACCATATTGCTTGCCGACTCTGCCGCCTTTACGCATATCTAATCTGTTCTTGACTGCTCTTTTTCTAGCCATAATTAAATCCTAAGTGTTTCTCTCAACATTATTAATTTTTTCTACAGTTCGCATAGTTCCTAAACCTAACATACCCATTAAAACTGGCATCATTGTAGAGACATCTATTAAAGGAATAACAATATCTGATCCTGCTAAAGCCATAATAAAATTAGAAAATGGTATTATTAAAAAATTTCCGGCTAGACCTAAACAACATGTCCAGCCTACTGCTGGCCTCCAGCCGCTAACAAATAAAGACTTGTGGGCTGCTTCCGTTTTATTAACCTCAATTTGAGCTTTGATAATATCGTGGCTATGACGCTCTGCCATAGTTGCAATATCGTGGGCTAACTGCTCTTTTAAATCCTTGTCAGGTATAACCTTATCTAAAAGAGTTGATATTGGATTAATTAAACGGTCTATAAGGTTTAACATTAGATAAGTAATACTGCACAGAAGAGTACTACTATACCAATTCCGACCAGAATTACTTTCCTTCTAGGAGCCGTAATAGGTTCTCGTAGTTTCTCTTTAGCAGACATAATTAT